>Ga0307516_10000887_pt1 | contig 41190 bp, 68 predicted proteins | sample 19_EM_MG_FD_203310 | JGI IMG/M metagenome (GOLD analysis project Ga0307516, IMG submission 203310) | Populus trichocarpa ectomycorrhiza microbial communities from riparian zone in the Pacific Northwest, United States - 19_EM | ecosystem: Host-associated > Plants > Roots > Unclassified | place... | reverse complement strand
GGCGTTGACTGGCAACGAGGGGCTGAACAAGGTTGCGTGCTTACTTGGAGGGAATCGATGAATCGATCAACACGGGATAAACATTGTCACGGGGTACACGTGACCCGTCAACCGTCGTGGTACCGTCGACGGCCGTATTGTTGACGGGGTCAACGGGTCCTGCCCGTACCATCACCCGTACCGTATAGAAAGCCTGCCAGAACACTGACGGTACGGTGACTGGTACCGTACGTAACGTACCGTAAAACCGTATTGACGGGTTACGGTGCCCAGCCCTAATCATGCTTTGATGGCCTTGGGATCAGTGCTTGTCATCAATTTGGACGGTGTTCTGTGCACACACCTTGAGAACGAATAGATGGTTGTGTTTTGCTTGTTTGTATCATTGATTCTGCATTGGCATAACTCCTTCTGAAGCCTGAACAGGCTCAGACTTTGTTACATTTGTTACATGGTGCTCTGGAAGAAATGTAACAAACGTGTAAGTTACGTGTGTAAATTACATAACGTAACAAACCACTTTGACACGCAACCCTATCGCGGGTCAATCTGAGACACCGACTGAGGCCTCAAGATCCTTCACGACCTTGGAGCTGCTACTCCGTCTCCCGGAATGCAAGGTGTCCACCAGGATGCCACATACAACAACTCGACTGGCATTCCTGCCGTCGGCGATGGTCACGACGGAAAAAGGTGAGGTCGCCTGCGTGTCCTTACTTGACCTACATGTGACTGACCAATTCGTAGTCAAGAAACTCACATCCGACCTCGCGAACTTGGCGTTGCGTTTCGCAATCTCCGAGTCGAAGGAATTGCTGCCTCCAATTCCTACCAGAAATCCCTTGGGTCCATGTTCAATCCCACACATATATTTGTCGCAATACAAACTGACGGATGGCGTGAACGGCGAATGCTTTCCCTCTACCGCGCCGGAGAATCTCTTCGAGCTGTTTGATAAGGTGTGCGTCATACACGAAGGACAGATCGCCTATTTCGGACCTGCCAACCAGGCCAGGCAGTATTTCATCGACATGGGGTGAGGAAAGACCTCACAGGCTAGATGAATTTCGGGTTAATACTTCTTATCCTTACTTCAGGTACGAGCCTGCCAACAGGTAAACCACCCCTGATTTCCTCGTTGCAGCGCATTCTAGAGTGTCCCGCTAGGAGGGGCAAATCGAGCAGATGTGGACTCGTACATGAAGTCGTTTGTGGGGAATCCCAAACGTGCCTTAGCGTACATAGAGAGTGCGAGAGCTGAGAGGGCGGTCAGGCAAGGTGAGAAATCGTACAATTTGGCCGGTTATAGTGGGGATGGTCAAGCTGATTCCGTGTGCCTTGCAGCCTGTATACGATTAGCCTCACTATGCAGGCGAGAGTAGTTATGTTGAGGTGAGAACAGATACTGAAAGAAAATATCCTGTACACCGTTATGAATCTTTGGTTCCCATCTTCCTCTCTCACTTCGGCTTGACTGAAGTTTCGGTAGCTCTTATGTATTGCTTATCCTAGGTAGTGTCTTCTTCAAAGTTCCGGAAGTAACCTCAGCTTATTTCTCTCGGGGTGGCGTCATCTTTTTGTCCGTATTCATTCCCGGCTTACCGCTCTCTATGTCCCAAGCTAACTTCTGTTGCCTTTCAGGTCTCGCTACCATGTCCGAAATTCCTTCGCTCTATGCTCAACCTCCCATGTCCATTGGCACTACATCGCAGCACTTTATCACCCCTTCATCGAACCCCCGGCCTTCATCATTGTCGACCTACCTATCACCTTTCCCAGCTCTGCGATCTTAAGACAGAACAAATATCGCCGCTGGCAGCCAGAGGCGAAAAGCTACCAATCCTGGAGGCTATTGCAACGTGAAGAGTCCGTTTTGACACCTCGGGAAGGTAGAGATGGAGATGACTAGCGAAGGTCTTGGGTTCGATCCCCACGTTGGCCACAAGTAATTTATGGTTGTGTTGTTTTCAACTTTCTATCCCGAAACGGAATTCCATTTACGACGTAACTTTAGGACGAGTTTCCGTGTTTCATGCATTTTTCGCGTAGATGAAATTCGTTCCAGGAAATCTCGTGTCAATTTGCCGACATTTCTCAACTATCTTGGGTTAGTCCTTAAAAGAATAACAGCTGCGAAACATAGTTACTCACTTGGCCATTTATACAGTACTCCAGTGATATGGGTGTTCTTAGTGCTGTAGAACATTCCTATATATAAATAGGTCTCCAAGCATCGCTTGTGGGAACGATGGATGGAGGAGGAAGGGTGAAGATGAGAAGGGAATCACCCAACGGGAGGGCAGGGCACATGAGGAGTTTACATAGTGTTGGCAACAGGAGCAAACCAATGTCAAATACCGAAAGAGTCCTATGCTTCATTCAATTTTAAGTTACTATATAACTGAATTATCTCCCTAAATCGTAGTGAATCATGGTTGAATGGCGAGCGCTAGTTTCGTCAGCAACACAGCCAAACGCTCAGTCTCGTATTCCGCTGCAGTAATATTCTTATCGATAGTAATGGCTTCAGTCAGTGCAGGGAAGGTGGTGGCCCCATATCCTGGATGACATCGTCAGTCAAGGAGAAAAGATAGGTCAACAGCCAAAATGAAAACTGACCCAACCATTTCCCAGGTGCAACACCGAGGTGTTTGTACCATTCCCTCTCTTTGATTCCGTGCTCCGAGATGAATCCTCGCTCGAAAGAAACGATTTTGAGGTTCACGCTCGAGACCCGTTTCGCCGCTTTGATCAGCTTTTCGAGGGGTAAATGATGATGATGCCTGGTGTTATTTTCCATGTCAAGTTCCAGATATTCCAGCCAGACGTGATCATCAATCTCGTTGACAAAATGATGTTTCGGAGGTTCAGCTCCGAAAATTCCCTTGATCCAACGGGCAACAAAATGGAGGAGGTGGCGGAACTTCGTACACTTGCCTTGATGCCCAGAACGAAGTTTACGAAGAATTTTCATAAACTCTTTTTCAGCTTTGCATTTCTCCCTGTCCAGATCAAGGCTCGCCAATTGAACCTTCTTGATGACCTTTTTCAGCGCAGTGAAATCTAGCCCTTCGGCGGAAGATGCGGCTGCTTCAACTCTGGCATTTATGGTCAATAACCTCATTAGAGGCGCCTAAAGATGCTTTACGCACTTAGCGAGGTAATTTCCAAGCTCCAATGAGTAATGCGTAGTATTGAGAGGAACAATGATGGAGTCCGTGAGGCGGAGAGCCAGTAATCCGAGATGCTTCGCTACAGCGACCTACAATCCAGGTGAATTCCGTGTGCAATTTATCAATGCGCGCAAATGAACCTACATGACGGTAGAAACCAGGATCTGCATAGATCTCCTGGAAACGCTGACTGTCGTAGATTGAGTGGTAATGGTACACTGCATCAGTGGGGGTGGATGCGAATCCCTGGTCCGAACTCGCAACCTGAATCATCGAGGTAAGTTCTTAACAAGAGAAAAGAGGTGCGGTAGCGAAGCGGCGTACCCCTATCCGTTGCAAGAACACCGTATAATCGCTCCCGCTCCCAAGGGGGCCAACACCAAAAGACTCTTGCCTCTCTTGTTCTCTAGCGTTGTATTCAGCCAAGAAATCCATATCAATGGTCATGTTTGACTCCTGGAGCGTGCTCAATGGTCCCTGGTCATTCCTTGCATCCCATAGGGTCTTCCCTGGAATTGTGGGATGGGGAACATCGAGAGCAGTTTGCTTGATAAGGTGCGCCAATGATGGTGACGCAGAGGCGGTCCATTGCGAGCCTGCTACTGAAACATCGACATTGAGGTATGCAACAGCGTGCTGAGATATCCAGTCGGAGAAATCTTCTCCCCACTCCGTACTGCCTATGAGACCATACTAGATTTTGTTGAGATCGAGTCATGGAATAGCAGGTAAAATGAATACCTCTTCTGCATCCCAGCTCGCGAAGAGGACTGACAAACGCGGTCAATGTTTTTTGGAACCCGTTTCATCATAATGAAATACCTGTGCGCAGCGGTTTCCATCCTGTTCTAACCAAGGCTCCGAAACCTTTTATAATTTCATGGAGGGAGACCGTGCCACTGGTTGGATCGGCTGCTCCCATGACCCATGCTAGGTGATAGTTACTGCGGAGGAACACCAAAAGCGAAAGAAAGTTTACCATCGCGGTGGCAGCCAACGATTACAACCTCATTACGAATATGACCAGGTAAGGCTGCCATGGTATTCCAAATAGGTGTCACCTTCGTGTCAACTGGCAGAACAATGAGAATAAGAGCAGGTGAGTGGATAGAATGTCGCCTACCGTGGTTTATAAGTCTGACTTTGGATGTGCTGACTTTTCCACTGAGCTTCTTCTTACCGTCTTCGCCGATGACGTATATATCACCTATCTCTTCTAAGAGCCGCTCAGCATTTCTCCAAGATATTGGTAAGCTTGGTATCGTCGGTATACTACCTTCCATTCGCTCCGCATTCTCGTATGACGGATAGCCTGGCGTTGTAGGGTCTCCAGGATAAAATGAAATGTATCCAACGCTACCACGTTGGACGGCAGTGGGATTTCTGGCAGGTCCCGCTGGGTACGGAAGAAAACCGTTTTCAACTGTGATGAAACCGTCATCGCGGGGGTCAGAGTAGATTAGAACACCCACTGCGCCCAATTCGATGGCACGTTTGATCTACGAGGAGTGAGCCACCATTTTAGGTCAATGTGGAACGAGGGCAACCTTCAGACCACGAAATAGGCGGCCATAACGAGTGATGACAATCTTTCCGGTCAAATTAGCACCGATGGATACTAGTTCATCGTAATCCTGCAGCACGACACAGGTCAGTGAGAGGTTGGTCACAACATTCCGGCGATCACCTCCTTGGATCCATAATTAGCATAAACAAGATGTCCCTCAACTTCACCATCTCTACTCAAGCCATGCCAAGCCGGCGCATGGCCCCTGTATTTGTGCGCATCTTCGTCAAGAGGATCCCCATCTTCTTCGAGATCTGCGGTCCAGACAGGATTACCGTCATCTGCAAGAATTTGCAAGCTGCGGTCCAGAGGAGTGTTAAGCACCGGGTAGTAGATGTCGATCCACGCAGAAGGCCGGATTATTCCGGGAGAGGTCAATCGGAGGGTCGCATTACGAGACTCGGGAGAACCAGCAGGGGATATGGGTTCGACCGGTGGTACGGAGATGTTAAACTCGGATTGGAATAGTTCAAGAATGGCTTTGGCGTCGTCAAAGTCTTCCGGGGAACCAGCAAGATGGGGATGGGTAGCGTATGCACGGGATGCCGCAAGAGCACTTTGAGGGTTGGGTACAGATCTGCAGGGATTGAATTACTGACAATTGGACATGATAAACCCGGGACATACAAGAAGAGGTCTTCGCGTTGCTTCAAAGTGGGATCCCCACGCTCGAGTTCTTTCTGGGTGCTTGCAAGAAGTTTGAACAAGAACCAGCAGAGGGCGAGGCCCCCAGCAACGCGGGCGAATGCTCGACGATGTGGTGCACGGTGTTGACCGTAACGGCCACGGTCCACGGCCGGAAGGGGGATCGCCGTTACCTTCTCGGCGTCTATTGAAGCCATAGGTTCCACGTAAGAGTTACGTAGCATCGATCGTGTGACCGTTCGCGCCTGTGACTGTCACGATAGATATGTCGGAATACGATCTCTGTTTCTCTCCCTCCTCATCAACCCTCTCGGCCTCTTTCAAACTTATAGAGCTACCCAAGGAGCTCTGCGCTCTTATAGAAAATGCGGTGGAACTCACAACACCCTGCAGGTAGGCCTCACTCCGCGTCACCACCCATCCTTGCTTACGCTCCTCGAGCTTGAAAATTAAGGGACAACCTGGAGAAGATGCAGTCCTGTGCACCCACGATGAAACGTTCACTATGCGGTCTGTTTCGCTGTCGAACTCAGTTCTCGTCGTTACGTCCCCACCCGACGCGTCTTCGGCCGATTTTCCCAGCGAGACGGTCATCATCTGTGATCAGGTCAATGAAATTATCGAGCTGACACCAACTCTGCCAAAACTATATCAATTATCTGCGCTATTGAAAGGCAGAGAATATGACGAAGCGCAACAGATCGATGGCATGTTCGACCGTGACGTGGTATGCCTTAATCAAGCGAGTGTCACTATCAACTCAAAATGCCTCTCCCAGAACAGATTCACTTACGAGGAAGCCCTGACAACAATACAGGCCAGCGATGCTCAGCTGGATCAGGGACTGAAGGATAGACATATTCTGAACATAAATGGTAAAGAATCTAAACATCGGCTGAACTGGTTTACAGACCTTAGCCAGGTGAATTACGGCCTATCGCGCCTGATTACCTAGATCGACTTCTTGAACTCATCTTAAATGTGATGGTCTCTCTTTCTCTTCCTTCCGATTCCGTACCATTGGAACAGTTGATATCCGTACTTGCGGATGAACACGACATCCCTCGAACCGTCTCCATTCAAGTCATGTCCTGGTTTGGCAGCATCGCACAAGGCCAATGGAAGCTAAAACTTGATATGTTGATCAAGGAAGTGGGTTTAGGCGTCTTAAAACCTCACATGGTACCTACTACCGCTACTCTCATCATCTACCGGCTAATACCCTCCAGCAAAAACCAATTCATCAAATCGACCTATTAGCAAGATGGAAGTCGAAAGTCGGTGATGCCTTTGAGTCGTACGTCGACCCTTTACTTCTCTTAGTGAGTTATTTCAAGCTCTACATACCACTCTGTTGTTGATCTTCACGTCCATAGGGAAACTACCTTGCGGCTGCGAACGATACTGAAGCATTGTGCTACTTTCCCGCATCCTCCCTTCCTATTGATCCCGCTGCCCGATTCATAGATCTCTTTCTCGCTCGACCTCGGTGGAAGACGCAAGATATAGCGCCATTCCTCGTGGACATTGCGGTAAATTCCAAGGAACGGGACAAACTCCTCCTTAAATATGCCAGAGCAACAACTGATGCGGATGGAGTGTGGTATACTGCCCGATTGCAGATATAGATGACATTCCTACGGGAAAAGTTTATGTCTACCTAAGTTATGCACATGATACCCACATCAACCCTTCTTGGATTGTTTGGAGCGAGTCTGAAGTGTTTTGCCAAGCTCCGTTACAGGCCTTGGTCGATAATCGCTATCATTGTCGTCAAAGTCAGGCTCCTTCCTTTTCTTTCCTCTGGGTTTCTGGCGGACACGCTGCAGGGCAGGAACCGCTCCTTTTTCCAGCTTCCCGATGATACCCCATAGAAATTTTGCGACATTTCCGTTGGTGCGAATATCGCGGAATTCTGCTCGAACAGTATCTCGAAGATAGGATATCGCAGCAGCCCTCTCTCCCATAGATCGTTTTCTAAGGACAAATAGCATGACGCCTAGTAGCCGTAATCAAGTATAATCAGTGAAGAAAAAAAGAGAACGAACCGATGAAAATGAACTCTACAGGTGCCAAGCGTTTTCCATTCTGCAACCCACCATTCAACTCGGGGTCCGCAGCAATCTTCCAGAAATCACGGAGGACCTCTTCTATCTCGGCCTTGAAGCTCTGTAAGGGTGGATCGATTCGCGAAAGCCACTTCTCCATCTTTTGATTCGTAGGAATCTGCTCCACAGTCGGGAGCCCATCACAGCAGCACACCAAATACGCGATGTTCTGAAAATCCCGCCCCCGTTTTGTGTCCCAATCAAGCACCGCAGTCAGACCTCCGTCTACTGCTACGTGCTTTGATTCCAACTGGGTGATCCAACTAAGGTTGGTCTGAACCTTGACCTGAAAACAAAAAGCAAAAGCACTCACTCTGCCCATGGAGAAGATATCGCTTGAAGTTTTTCTTAATCGACCCTTGTGAATGTGCAAGTGAAGCGGTAGCTTGAGTCCACTTGCCTGCCACACTAAGAGTCACACCCATCTGCACTCTCTGGAATATGTCTCGTTCTGTCCCAGCTGTGAGCCCGCGGTATTCCACTGTTTTGGTCAAGAAAAATGTTCAGGTTTTTATAAATTGGCCTGCTTACTGCACGTCATTTTCTTCGACGCAAAAATTCGTTTTGCAGCGTCTGGTAACATTTGACGCTGTTTCATCAGATTATCCGGAACCGTGTACCAGTAGGCTCTTTTGTTCTTCATATCCTTGTCTAGAAGCCAAGCATCAGGGAAGACAAGGGACTTGGCAGCCATAATAAGACCCGCGTACGCGAAATCTGGGGGTGAATTTAAGTATTACAAAGGAAGCAAGTAGTACTTCAGCGCACTTGACCATCCATGAACTTCTGTATAGATGTAAGGCGCTGAGGCACAGTTAGCTAAGCTTACACAATAAGTGCACCATACTCTCCATACCTGTTTACCATCTACGCAGACCCGAATTTCTTCTCCTTCGTCATCTTGTTGAACGGCAAAAACAATGGGTGGAATGTAATAGTTTCGAAAGATAGAATCAATAAGAGCCACTTGTTTTGATTCGTTCCAAACCACATCTGTGAATTCTGCTCGCGTTTCCGTCCGGGGTGGCTGAAATAAAAATACTTGCCTCGTTGGTAAGGCGGGTTGAGATCAATCTCGCTCTCGTGTATAAGTCCTAGGCATGACGGCGTCGATTGCTCTGGAATAAGGTGAAAGCGAGGTTCTCACTATGGAGTTCCTCCGTCGTGAAACGGTGGTACGTGGGCTCCTGCAGAGCATCACGTATCTTGAAGACACTGGGATCATCATTGTCAGAGTCGGATTCAAAGCCGTTGTCGAGTCCGTCAAGGGGTGGGTCTGGTTTGGGCTCGGATTTCGCTGGCAAATGGGTGGATGAAGGTCCTGACTGGGTTTCTGGCTCGAAAGGGGGAATGAAGAAGCTTGACATCGGGCTCGAAGTTGGCGGCCACGGCATAGAAGGCCCAGTGTTTGCTAGAAACGAGTTTGGAGTGCCTGACAGTAAGTGACCCGGGACGAACGGGTGCTGTGGTTGCATCGGAGACGGAGGCACAAGTTCAACTGTTTGTTCATGCCATCACTACCATGGATCTCAAAATTCCTCTGCCCAAATTTCTAACGCTCCTCACGGCCCACGATGTCCCGATTCAAAAAGCTATGGCCCTTTCAGCCAAAATGTTAGGGCACAAATCTTTTCACGACAACTTCTGTGTCATCATGCTGTTCTAGATACAAGGACTACAATACCCCTGCAAAGATCGCAGCTCTCAGGGACACAAATCTTATAGCACTCGGCATCGACAGCAAAGAAGATAGGAAGGCGATAATGAGAGCCATGAGGGAGTCGGGGTATGCGCCAAAGGACGTACGGAACGCAAGATCGTCAGCGGAAGAAGGTTCATCGTCAGTCGTTGCTGGAACATCTGCGCTGTCGAGCCCCGCAGAGTCCGCGGTACGTGTGTGAATCCATCAGGTTAGCAGTCTTCACGGGGAACGATTCCAGACAAGCCCCAGCAAAGGCAAGCGAAAGCGAACGAGCGATCTTGTCGATAATCTTGACTTTGGTGAAATCTTGGACGAAAAGGCTCGTATCGTCGACCAACAAATACGCGTCTTACTCACTAGCGCCCACAGGTGCTCAAACAAAAGTCCGTCATTGTCAACCGCGCACCAATGATGACTGCCTGGGCTACTGTTGTGACGGAACGTATGGGATTCCAACGGGAAGAAGCTTTGAGTATCGGTCAGGAGGTTTTCTTCATCACCCCGCGCAGCTCATGCCTGGCCAGCATCAGTTTACGCTGAGATGAATGCTATGACGAAGGGAGTCTCTCTTGGCATATACAAGCAAGGAGACGAGCTGGGAATGGAAGCTGCTGAAGGTGGCTCCCAGCCTTATGTAGAGCTTATGGGTCGACGGTCAGTTTTTGTTCCTGTTAACCGGTCTAATCTACTGACGTCGAGTTAAGAATGTATGTTGTTAGAGAACTAGCTGATCGCTATTTCGCTCAACTTCTTGCCAGACCCCTTTTTCGGACGCAAACGGGACAATGGCGAGCATTGTCAACTGGAAGTCCCGTGGACCCCCACACCGCATTCGACTATATCTCTCGTGCCCTTCGCCAAACGATGCCATACGTCGTTGGTGCTTTGAAACTGCTCGCCCAGAGCTTTACTGTTCATGAGCTAAATAGAGTGGCGTGGGGCCTGTACACAGAATTTCGGCCATCCGTTCATAGGTGGGGGGAACGAAGCGAGGTGAAGTGTTCAACTATCTTGAATCTGAGGCAAAGGGGCTCTGGAAATCCGCAAGCTAGTTCACAGGCGGATGCTGACATCTTCCAGTTGGGTGGTGAAGATCTTGGAAACTTTACCGATGTAAACCAAGCCTCTCTACGCAAGAGAAAGCGGTTACCCGAAGACGACAAGGTTATTCTAGATAGAGACATGTCGCTCAGTAATGCCGATCTGGATTCTCCAGCAGCAGCAGATCCGACAGATGAAATGGGTGTAAAAGTGTAAATACTAGAATGAACGCGGTTTCTTCGCGCATCTAATGAAGTCATCCAATATAATAAATATACATCCCCACGAATCATATTTTTTTGATAATGGCGGAAGTGAAATCCGAAGTGGTTGCGGAGCCTAGAAAAAAAAATTAGACAAACGAGACACTTGATTACTGAGAAACAATGTTTTACCGCCCATGTCAGCAGTCCTGACTTTTCCCTCGTTGATAACGTCAAATGTTGCGCTTGCAATGGTGTTTGCAAAAGTATCGAGTCTAGCCGAATGAGAATTAGCAGAAGAATCGAATTCTGCAGAGATTAGACTTGCCCAAGATGCCTGAGCATCATGGTTGCACTGAGGATCATGGCCGTGGGGTTGGCTCGGTTGGTACCCATGATATCACTGGCAACATGACGACATCCTGGCTCGAACAAAGCATATTCCTGCAGCAAAAATAAACATCAAAACTGGTTGGCGAGCATGTCACGGTACGTACCCGCCCGACATTGCAGCCAGGAACGATACCGGGTCCACCGACCAGGGCAGCCCCGATATTGGAAACAATTGCACCATACAAATTCGGCATCACCATAACGTCGAACTGGGTGGGACGCGCGACTAGCTGCATGGAGCTTCGTTCATGGGCTGAGGCTCAACCGGCGAGAACAGAGACGGAGGGACGCACGTATTGTCGACGATCATGTCATTGAACTCTATGCCAGACGATTTGTACTCCTCGCCGACTTCATGGAACGTCTTGAGGAAAAGACCGTCTCCAAGCTTCATGATGTTAGCTTTATGCACACATGTCACTTTCTGGGGCAGCAATCAATGTACTGTTGCTTATCACGATTCAAAAGGTTGATGCGAACTTTACGGTTGTTCTTCAGTGCAAAGTCGAACGCAAAACGCGAGATTCGGTCGGCCTTTGCGCGGGTCGAGACCTTCAAGCTTTCAACCACACCTGGGTAGCTCTGGTGTTCGAGACCTGAGTACTCGCCTTCGGTGTTCTCCCGTATAATAGCGAAGTCAACATTTGAATGGCGTGTGGGGAATCCTGGTAGGGACTTGCAGAGGACGATGGAAGCATAGATATCGAGTTGTTGGCGCATGGCAACGTTCCATGAAATGTGTCCAGACTGGGAAATGGGTGTAAAAAGGATGCCTGGGTTTACAAGGGTAAACGGCTGCCCTGTACAAAGAACATCGGAAAATTACCTTTCAGACCAACCTTGTTACGCTTCAAACTCTCCATAGCCTGCTTGAAGAGTGCCTCGCCCGACGAAGACATGCCGGACACGTCGTATTGTTCCCATTGGATGGGTGCATTGACATGATCGAAGATTTCCTTCACAGAGTCCGTGATCTCTGCCCCAATGCCGTCACCGGGTATAAGGGTAACCTAGACGGGTAGAGTCGGGAACGTTCAAGAGACAGATCTGGACAAACGTACTGTGTATAGACCACCGTATTTGGTTACTGGCTAAATGTGGGCCATGAGTCGGGATACTTGGTAAGGATATACAGCGACGCACTCGTGCAGTGACACTGCCGGAAATAGCTGTGGCAAAGGGTCTCTGGAGGGAGTGGTTCAGGAAGTGGTACGAATCGTAAACAGAACATACCGAAAGAGGGCGAGCAGCGCCGACGATGGTGTGGCGAAACATGAGGGGTATGCGGAAGGAGAGAAAAGTTCACTGGGTGATGGAATGTCGTCAGCACGTGCTCACCTGCCATAATGGGATGCCGGGTGTTCGCGGCATGCACCTTGCGTTCGACATTCACTGAACTTAGCGCCTCCCGCGCCACTCGTCGCCGACCTGGACAGACCGGCCCCTCGTGGGATAGCAGCTATATAACAATGAACTGCAGCTTTTCCTAAGATTTCCGCTGTCATTTTTGGTGTCATCTCTAAGGTCCGAGGATGGGAAATGTTTTCCTCATTTGGGTGACAAAATTTGTGCCCATAAGTATACGGTACTGGTGCCCTGGGGCTATGGCAAACGCAAGGTAATATGTAAGTATTCTGGGTACTCCGTTCCGAGCGAGTTGCCATCTCCGCTGTTGTGCTACCTGCGACGCCCCCCTGAGGCAGCGGCGGAAATGGTTCTAGACGTCGCGGAACACCCAGTGGAGCCTCGCACACACACACTCTCGTTCTACGTCGTCTTCTTCGCCCTGGTCATTCCTCTCCGGTCCACTCTGCCGGCTTCCTGGTTTTATGTCACACATGCTCTGCGGTTTAGAAACGTCCTGTCGCTTTCTGGTCCCAGTCGAATTGTTTTTTTGCTGTCCCTTTGCGAAGTTGGTCCAACTTGACATTACTCACACTAAATTCGGCACTGATCTATCCAGGTATTATTCAGCATATATTATTACCGTCTCTCTCAACGCGTCGCAAGACCCGCCCCCTGTGGTCCTGGAGACTCTATCGAGATTCAAGCAGCGTATCGCAGACTCTTGAAAGCAGGCCTCGCCTGCCTTCCGGAAGATGGAGACGATGAAGAGTCCAAGAGGCCAGCGAGTCCAGAAGAACCGATCGTTCAACTCGAGCAAGATGACCCGCGCGCCATTGATTTTCGAAACTGCTTGCGAATCTGGTTTAGAAAAGTCCCCTTCTCGTCGATCAGGTTGCATGAGGTCCAGCAGTGGATTTATTGGTCAATCTTTAATGTTGACCTGCCACCCTTGGAATTTCTACCCGAATCTCGCCGTAACACTTTACACTGGGCCCTTGACCTACTTCAAAAACGCTCTGGTTGGGTTTTTGAAGAAGGTTCCAACTCTCAGGCACAACCTATGCGCATCACGATCGACGATGTTCATCTCATGTGGCGCCCTCTCACATACTATCTTATTGTTAACGCCATCAACTTCTGTGTTATGCAATGGTATATGAACGAGTGGAACGTTCAGCGCTGCCATTATGACGATATTGAGTGGGTACTGTCGTCCTGAAAGCCTCTCGAGCTCGTGCTAATCCACCCATACCAGATACCTTCTACGTATGCCAAAGAATTGGGATTCTGCTACGGGCCATCGTCCCATTGTCTTCATTCATGGCCTCGGTTTGGGTGTCCTCCAATACCACAAGACGATTGTTCACCTATTTGACACATTTCGGGACCGCCCAGTACTTGTCCTCCTCCAACCCCAGATCAGTCAAGATATCTTTCATCCTAGATATCTCCAACCTATGTCAAGACATGAGATGGCGGATCGATTAGCAGGACTATTCCAACGCCTAGATTGGGTTGATCTTCCCAGGGACGACCCAAGCGAAAGCAGCGAGGAAAGCGAAATGAGCAGTTCTTTTACAGGAAAAAAACGACAAGGTGTTACCATGTTGAGCCATTCCAAGTACGTGCCCTTTTTTTCGCATCTTTTGTCTTTATACCCAACATGCCCGTAGCGGATCGTATACCCATGCCTGGATGCTCAAGAGCCATCCCAAGATGATTGAACGTTCTTGCTTCGTCGATCCAGTTACCTTCTGCTCCTGGGAAGGGGGTGAGTTATCTAGTATAGAGACTCCGATCCAAAATGGCCTCATCATGCCTTCAGACATTTGTTATAATTTTGTCTATCGACCATGTAGAACGGTAAGTTGAATTTATGTAATGTCCCTCAGATGCTTCAACTTAACCCAACATATAGGGCTTAGAGATGCTCATGCGTTATTTTGTTGGTGCTGAGATTGGCGTGGCTAATTTAATCCAACGACATTTCGAATGGTCATCAAACTCTCTATGGTTCGAAGATATGCCCAACGCGTGCGATCCCGCAAAAACTTTCTTTGTTTTGGGTGGCAATGATACTATTGTTCACGCTGAGGTTTGAACCTTTTCCCTCCGATCCTTGGGTTTGCTAAGTTCTCTTTGGCAGCGTGTCAGGAAGTATCTTACATCTCATGGTGTGAAAAAGGGCATCTGGTATGATCCCCATGGGAGGCACGGTCAGGCGTTGCTCCCAAACAGCCTTGGGCATGGCAAAATCTTTGAATGGCTTTGCGAATCCAAGGCTTAGACATGGAATTTTCGGTATATTTATAAGACAACTTTCACCTTCACTGTTGCTCTAGAGGGAACCTATTTGTATACCATACTATCACGGAATTAATACCAGTTCATTTCGCAGTCATAATATTCTGTAATTTGGGGAATAACTTGACGGCGTTGTCCCTCAGAACCATCTCAGATTTGGTGTCACCCGCATAATGCTCGTCAACGTTCTTGGTATACCATCCGGCCATTTCCATGTTGACAGCTGACAGCGGAACAATTAGACTAGTGTGAGAAGACAGCGTCGAATACGACTTGCCTGGAAAGTCTGTGCCAAACAAAATATGATCTGGTTGGACAAATTTATCCAATGCAGTCAAAGTTGCGTCGTATGCAGTCAAAGCTGTGTCATAATAAAAACTCTTGAAATCCTCTAACATCTCCTCAGTCGTGAGCTGGGACCCCATATGACGAGAAAGAACTGCCACTCGAGGGGCCAAGAAGGGAGTTGCTCCACCCAAATGCGCTAGAATGATCTTGACGTCGGAATATTTCCTTTTCCGGCCAGTAACGACAAGGTGTGCTGCTGCCTTGAAGGTCTCATGTGGGACCTTGGTATAAACGATCAATACAGGGCCTACTCGACGAATACCCGTCGTCTAGAGAGAATAAGCACCTCTGATACGGGGATTGGCAGATATGGGTGTGGATCAGGTGTCGACGAAACCTGAGCACCGTGGAGGAAGACAACGGCTTGTCGCCGATTAAGTTCTGCCCAGATGGCATCGTACCTATCATCACCTATATAGGCTTTAAGGCGATTAAATGCCGCGTTAATGATGGATGCAAGTGATATTCACTTGTATCACTCCCAAGCCCATACGACGAAGTGAGACCGATTCCGTCAGCGTGAAGAACATCGAACGCATATTCGATTTCCGCCAAGCAGCCTGAGGGATATTGGGTAGTAATATGTAACAACGCTTGTCCCAACGCGGCTCACCTTCTACATCATCTAAGAATGGTAGAGTGGCAAAAAAGCCGAATCTCGTGGGGTGCTCTTGAACAATCCCAGATACAAAGAGGTTACGATTCCTTGCCGCTGCGCGATTTTCTTCGGAGACAGAACCTGTAGATAGGGCAGGAAGTGACAAGATGGCAATGTCAATGTCGGCCGCGTCCATCGCTATGAGGCTGACTTGTGGGCTCCACGGCATAGTACCGGCGGGAGTTATCCACCCATTTTTCTGATTCAACTTTCGCTTATCAAGGTCGGGGGGAAAGAAATGGTGGTGGACATCGATGCGACCCATCTTGTGTAGTTTGTTAGTTGAGGAGAAGGGAGAACTTGGAAAGGCAAGTCTAGATGCTTACATGGAAGAGGATATGTGGACGACGAAATATATGGACGTTTCCTATAAGTAGCGCATTGATGTACGTTAAAAGATGATCATCTAGGGAGTAACTAGGCTAGTCACGCTACCTAGGTACACCTCCATCTGGGACTATTTGGCTCTGAATCTGCTGCATTCTTCAGAGTCCCAGGACACGAATTGTCCGCTGAGGCTGTTGTCCGCTCGGAGCGCCAAAGCGGCGATAACATGTCCAGCATCTTCGGGCTTGGTAAGCTTCCCCTCCGAGTAGGCCTGCACGAACACCTGATGGTATTTTTCGGGTATGACCAATCCTGGGTTATTTCGGATCGCTGCTTGCATCTGCATCGGATATCTAGCTAGCTATAAGGAGGGTAATCACAAGATAGCTTACGTCGGTATCAACCATACCTGGCCGCACGGCAACTGCGACGATGCCAGGCTCTTCCTCGGCCAAAGTCCTTGCAAGGTTGTTAGAATCCAGTTTCTCGGGACCAACGGTCAAATACCTGCAGAGAGAGTTCACGGCGGCTTTACCAGCACTGTACGGGCCCCAGGTGGGCAGCCCTTTCACCGAAGCACCTGAGCTAACAAATATCACTCTGGCTCCGAGTTCGCTTCCTCGCAAAGCGGGGAGGGTGGCCTTTAACGCCGATACGAGGGAGAAGAAATTGACATCAAAATGTCTTTTCCAGTCGGAGACGGATGATCGGGCACCAATGTAACCCATAGGATCAAGGATTCCTGCGTTGAGCACGAGAGCATCAATGTGGTGATAGACTTGCTCAGCCCGGGCGAGAGCACTCGCTAGCGCTGGTTCATCAGCACTGGTTAATAAGCAGCCAATGAGATGTGCTACGAAGCATGACACGAGGACGAACACATCGCAGGCTAGTATCAACAGATCATCAGAGGCTAGCTTGAGTAACTCAGGGGTTTGGGAGCGAGATAAGGCGACGACGCGGGCGTCGAATTTGTGGAGCAGGATGGCGGTGATGGCCAATCCTAGACCTCTGAGCGGTTGTTAGCTGATTGCAAAGAGAAACGGCGGACATGAACGACTTGGAGGCCCCAGTGACGACGACGACCGGTTTACGACACGGAGTAGCCATAGTTGAGCGTGAGAAACTTGTACTTTGCCCGAAATAATCCGTACTCGGCCAGCACACACACGTCCCCAACCACGTACACCTCTCAATGGCCGCCCGCTCTGCTCTCTCTCGCATAGCACCCGTTCTCTCCAAGGCATCTCGCTCGGGTCGGGCACGACGGACCCTTCAGGCTGCGCGAGGGTATGCGACAGTAGAAGGCGAACACTCCGTCTGTCGTATCACTCGTATCTATCCTGGTTTCTCTCATTCCGCTCTTTCAGATGACCGTTCGGGATGCCCTCAATGTCGCCATGGAGGAAGAAATGATTCGTGACGAGAAAGTGTTCATTCTCGGCGAAGAGGTCGCCCGCTATAACGGTGCTTACAAGGTCGCATCCTTCCTCACCACGGTTTGAGGTTTTGAGGATCCTGACATGTTTATGCGCTAGGTCACCAAAGGTCTAATGGACAAATTTGGTGAAAAACGTGTTGTCGATACGCCTATCACCGAGATGGGTTTTGCTGGCGTCGCAGTCGGAGCGGCATTTCAGGGTCTCCGTCCAATGTAAACTATCCTCCTCTCTTTCCCTCTGATGTCCATTCCGACCTCTTCCCAGATGTGAATTCATGACATTCAATTTTGCGATGCAAGCTATTGACCACATCGTCAATTCCGCCGGGAAGACCTACTATATGTCGGGAGGGAATGTCCCGTGTCCCGTCGTGTTCCGTGGCCCAAACGGTGCTGCATCCGGTGTGGCAGCACAGCACTCCCAAGATTACGCTGCTTGGTATGGTTCTATCCCAGGCCTCAAAGTCATAAGTCCGTGGAGTTCTGAAGACTGCAAAGGATTATTAAAGGTGTGCCGGATGCTTCCACCACCCATTTCATATACTCAGCCTCGAACAGTCTGCGATCCGTGACCCTAATCCGGTCGTTTTTCTTGAAAATGAGATGATGTATGGTGTCTCTTTCCCGATGTCTTCACAAGCAATGTCGGACGATTTCCTCATTCCAATCGGCAAGGCAAAAGTGGAGCGTGAAGGCAGTGACATCACCATCGTGGCTCATAGCAAAATGGTTACACATAGTATGGAGGCTGCTGAACAACTTGCCAAAGAGGGAATCAAGGCCGAAATCATCAATTTGAGGAGTATCCGACCGTTGGATATCGATACTATCATCAAGTCGGTGAAAAAGACCAATCGGTACACAATCATTTTCTCGCAATTGATACCTATTGACTGAACCTGATATTAGCTTGGTCATCGTCGAGGGAGGTTTCCCGGCTTTCGGTGTCGGCAGTGAAATATGTGCACAGATTGTCGAAAGTGAAGCTTTCGACTATCTTGACGCCCCCGTTGAACGAGTCACTGGGGCCGATGTTCCCACGCCATATGCCACCAAGCTCGAGGCGTTATCGTTCCCGGACACCCCTCTTATCGTCAAAGTTGCGAAGCGCGCCCTCTACCGGACCAACTAGAGTTTTTTCTGCCTACATACCTCATTCACTGCATCGATTCCTAGTCTAATAATACACCAGCATTCTTGGGATTTTATTCTGGGTGCCCGAGAGTATTTAACCGTATACGGACTGCATTCGCATGGGCTTGAAGGCCTTCGCAGTCGGCCAACGTCACTACCACTGAACCAAGACCAGCCAGACCTTCTCTAGTAATTTCCTGGGATGTGATGTGCTTTTGGAAAGACAACGTGTTGACCCCGCTGAACTGTCTTGCATAGCCGTTTGTGGGCAATGTGTGGTTTGTTCCAGAGGCGTAGTCCCCACAGCTGGGTAAAAGATCAATTTGAAAAATCCATGAACATTGAGAAGATCGAACACACCTTTCAGGTGTGAAAGGACCCACGAAAACACTTCCTGCGTTCTCGATGTTGGCGACCTGCGTCCTCGCACTTTCTATTTGCAAAATCAGATGTTCTGGTGCATAGTCATTGGAGAAAGCGATCGCTTCCTCGACGGAGGACGCTTTGACTATGATGCTCTTTGCGATGGACACCCGGATGATGTCGACCCTTGCCAACGCGTGAGCCTGCTGGTCAATCTCTTTCTCGATCGCTCTCGATTTCTCTGGAGGGATATTCACCGCTACCAGGACGACCTGTGAGTCGACCCCATGCTCGGCCTGTGATAAAAGGTCGGCTGCGACGAACGCAGGATTCGCTGCATGGTCCGCAATCACCTTGGCCGTGTCTCAGCAAAGGTGCTGGGCTATGGTCAAACGATTCACTCACCAGGACTTCAGAAGGACCTGCAGGCATATCTATTGATACCAGAGCATCCGTGTCGCTCTGAACCAGCATTTTTGCAGCCGTTACCCATTGGTTACCCGGTCCAAATATTTTGTCGACTTTGGGAACACTTTCCGTCCCATACGCCAGTGCGGCAACAGCTTGAGCACCTCCCGCCTTGAGAACCGCTGATGCGCCAACTCGATGAGCGACGTACATCACCTCCGGTGAGATCGTTCCATCGGCACGAGGAGGTGTGGCCAACACGATTTGTTTGCATCCGGCAACTTGGGCAGGTATACCCAGCATCAGCGCAGTTGATGGCAGAATTGCGGTTCCTCCAGGGACGTAGAGGCCGACACGACCAATGGGCCGCGCGAAACGGGAACAGACGACGCCTGGCATAGTTTCTACGACGAGAGTTTCCCCACTCGTCTGTGCTTCGTGGAACTTGCGAATATTCGCATAAGCCTGATCTATAGCATCTCGAACTTTGGGATCGAGCTGGATTGTGTCGGGGGGAAATGGAGGAAAGATGACGGTGGATGTGAGGTGAACTTTATCAAATTTGGCCGTGAGTTCGACCAGAGCTGCGTCTCCCCGTTTACGGACGGCATCCACGATAGGCTTCACCTTCATGATCATTTCGTCCGACTTGAGCACGGGTCTTTTGAGGAGTTTGGCCCTCTCCTCTGGTAGGATGTTATGCAGATCGGCAGTACGCATGCGGATATAGTCATCTGTGCTGCAAGCGGGCTTCTCCGTCGAGGAAGATAGTTTAGACCACTGGAGTTTCGCATCTCCTTGACGCCGAGTGACTTTCCGCGCTTTGGCGTCGAGAGACTCTTCTATCTCAGCGATTCCGACGCCCGCCTGTATGCATTTTGCAAGAGCAAAGTAAAAAAGATCCGCTGCCTCAAACGCTACATCCTTTTTATCCACCGCTTTGCAGAGCTCATCCGCCTCCTCCATGATCTTGGATTGCAGCAGAGCAGGGTCGCTGAATAGTCGTCGCGTATAAGATCCCTCGGGAGCTGAAAGTAGGCGAGAGCGCAGGACCCTCTCCAGCGCAGGAAGTCCACCGATATCTCCAAAGCAAGACTGCCGGCCGAGATGGCAGAAACCTGTGCCCTCCTGCACAACGCGGAATTCGATGCTATCAGAATCACAATCCAAGTGTACGCTAACGACCTCCTGAGTTGCTCCAGAGGTAGCTCCCTTCCGCCATAAGCCATGTTTGCGCGACTGATAGACACCTTTACCAGTTGTGATACTTTCCTTCACCGAGTCTGCTGACGAGTACACCAGGCCAAGAGAATGACCAGACGCTGTTGATACAACCGTGGGGAAAAGACCATCAGGACGATCCGAGACGATGGGTGCTAAGAAGGCATCGGCGATATTGAGTCGAGAGGCGACTGAGGGGCCCAGAGTTAGTTGGGAAGAGGGAAGCACAAGAGTTGCCCCAACAGCCAGCAATTTCCTGATGGTAGATTGTTCTGGGGGAGAAGCTGAGGTAGGAAAGACATATATTGCAGAATTTTCAAAGAACTTGGATACCGAAGCGATGAGATCCAGATCGATGGAGGGCGTCTCGAGAAACAGGCCTGATACGCCACGACGGACAGTGTCAGGTACTGCACTGACATTGGACACATCTAGCAGCAGGCACAGGCGCTCCGGGGGAACACCCGCTCCGATAAGCTGTCTCGACAGACTGAGGGGAACTATGACCTTTTCCACCCCCTCGTTCAACCATCTCAAAATCTCCGACAAATCGACGGCAGTGTTGACATTTTGATTAACCAAGACATAACAGAGCCGTGGTTGGGAGGATCTAGACAAAAGGGATGGCGTGATAACGATTGGTCCAATTCGGGCAAGGGCTTCGGCGAGATGAGGGTCCAGTTCATCCAACAGAGGGAGAAAGACGGTCATCGTGTCGCAAGTTTCTTTGGACTCCGGAGAACGTTATGAAATGTATGCTTGCAATAATAATAGAGATAGAACCATGCGTATACAACATCGTCAGGCGATGTAGTGTAGTGGTTATCACACGAGATTCTGATTCTGAATTGCCATCAATTTCTCGCAACCCCGGTTCGAGTCCGGGCATTGCCTTTTTCCCTGAGTATCAATTATATCACCGAATAACATTGAGAATACAGACGTGAGTGATATTACGGGTCAATAAACTGCAAAAGGCCGACAAGAATATCTGCATCAATCGCAAACCAGTGCGAAGTCATATCCAGCCAGCTGGTGGTGGGCGTGATGGGCTGCATCGACTATAGCCTCGTTCACGAACTGAACCTTTCCAAGATTCAGGTGTGGGCGGTGACTTTACTGCCGTCGTGTCGGTGGGACTATTAGCACCCCTAAGGCCCCTCGAATCCGATGCTTTTGAATCACGTTGGTGGGGTCGTATGTCATTTTCAACGCGTTCCAACAAAGTATGCAAACTGTAGATCGAAGCATGCAAACTGTGCGCAGACCCAACAGTGCTTGCGCTGAGGCCGCGTGCATGGAGTCTGGGACCTTGTCGAAGACGAATCTCATCAATGCATAGCTTCTGCAAACCATCAAGGCCCAAGTATGCAGCCTCGTCGCGGAGTTCAACAAGGCTTTCCAGACGCAGGTGTGATGATGATTGGTGGTATACGCTCCTTGGAAGATTATCTGGAGCGTCGGGTGATGCTGTGGAGGATCGTAAGTAGTTGAGAATATGTGCATATCTAGAGAAAGTTCAGATATGGTTGAAGCAAGGGCTGAACACTCACGGAGCGCTTGGGCGATCAAGGAATATGTGGATGCTGTAAGAAGCGGTGGACAAAAGACCTTGAGACGCGAGATGGTGCCTGTAGGCCGATATATCGTCGCTGGCTGTCGAGTAGACAGAGGAAACTGTGGATGCACGTGGGGATTTGGGAAGAAGGGAAGCGAGATAACTCGATAGGTGAGAAGAGCGTGACTGCAATGTTTCCAGAGTGGTTCGATAAGTCATTGTGCATGTTTCTAACGTGACGATGATCTTAGAACAATCAACGGTACCCGTCGGCACTTCTGATATCAGGATGGCCCGGAAGGGGGGCGGTGTGGGTGCCGGGGGAATATTGGCAGGTAGCGGTGGCACCTGAGGAGCGAGGGATATATATTCCTTGCTAGCTGTGTGTTTCGTCTTCAATGAAGATCGAAGGGAAGAGGGGCGGGACGTGGTACTAGCTGGCGGAGAGGAGGCGGGTTCGGGTTGCCTTGTTGGGGATTCAGCTGCAAAATATTCCTCCTCCTCCTCCTGAGGCAACGGGAGAGGGGGTAAGGGAGGACTGTCGGGCGGTGAAGGCTCCTGGACAGACAGAGGCGTCCTTGCTCGTGACGTCTCGCCAGTTGAGTGGGACGACGGATGGTCTCGAGAATTGGAGTCAGAAGTAAGCCTTACTTGCGTAAAGCGTAACGCGTCCTCGGGTGTTCGAACAATGGTAGCGCCAGCGCCGAGGACTCCATTGCGCGGATTTGACAACATCTCGATGGAGCGAACCAGCTTGGGCTCGGATATTCGAGTAGGCTTGGCCGGGGCAGAAGCCTGGGTTGAACTGCGGGACAACCAGTGCATTGTGTTCGAGACGGGACGACGAGCACGGGCAGAAAGGGATGTCGGGGCAGGAATGGAGGGTGGGGAAGGATATGATATAGGTGGTGGGTGGGATGTGCGTGTTGTTGCGCGTGGGGGCGAACGAGGCTTTGTCGAGGCGAGCATGCTGGAGAGCAAAGAGGTCCAAAGGCCACTTTATGTGCGTCGACCTTTGTTCGTCGAGAACAATAACCACCGTTCTGGGTTAACTTGAACAATGCCACCCATCGACCCTGCATCGAAGTTTCTCAATGCCCGCCCATACGCCGTCCTGCCGGCTTCCCCCACCCTCGCCGCCCTCTATGCGAGCCAGTCTCCTAAACACTCGGATTGGTGCTCCAAGTGTGGCTCGTATCTCCTCGATGGTACTGCTGAAACGCGGATCGTTCGCAGCAAAGGAAAGCGTCCCCACACAAGGGTTTTGCGACGCACTTGCGGGGCGTGCGGGGAGAGATGTGATACCCCAATAGGCAACGCAGAGCCAGACTTGGCCGTCCACAAAAAGGCCCAAGTGCTGATACCAAGCACGCCCCCAATATCCCAATCAGCCCCTGACTCTTCCCAGGCAAAGGCACGAAATAAAAAAAAATCAGCCTTGCAAATCCTCCTCGCTCAGCATCGGGATCGACACGCTTCAGTCAGTAAAGCTGTTGAACCCGCAGGTCTCTCTGCCTTTCTAGATCATCTATGAATCGGTTCAAGTCCGTTTCTGAATCACTGCACGGCGTTTTTCGATGCATTCCAATGGACATCACTCCCTAGAGCTCAGGCATGACGATAGATAGGATTTCAATTTGATATGGATATTCCGAGGGGTAACTTCTATAGCAGCATGTTCGAATAAAAGACACCTTCTAAGAGTGCGAGTGGTGAGCCCAAGCTCAGCGTTTTGGTACCCATAAATCGTAAAGCTCTTTGTCTGAAGGGTCAAAAGTAGTGAGCAGAGACGGATCTGACCGAACGACATGTCTCCCCGTCGGATTGGTGGAAGTTGCAAGTATATTACGAAATTTTGAGCGGGGAACGCCATTCATTTGCAAGCCAGCGGTCGCTGGAGATTCGGACAACATGGTATCCGAAGATTCCTGTGGGGCTACAAGTTATGGCCCGGAATACGGTCATGCAACCGGTACGAACCTTTTGTACAGCCATGTTGCGGGGCCGGAAACCTGGGGATGGCGTGGCAGGGCTGTCTGGGACCGCTTGTGTATAGGTTTTCAACAAGGATTTCCGACAAGAGAGAATGAGGAATACCTGAAGAGGACGCGAATGGGGAGGACCTCAAAGGATATTGCGGGGAGGAGGACATCTTGTCACTCGATCGCGTCAAATTGCGTGACATCCTAATATCGTGACCTGGTCACGACGTGAATCAGATCCACTCCACTCCCCAGTGCCCACCAGACCATCATCGACCACTGGCAGCATGAATATCTTCAGAAGTCGTCAGTTTCCCTTCATTTCTAGCCCTGAAACACACTCACCATGTTTGCTGCAGTCATTGGCAAAGTTTGGCGTACGTGATGGCATCGTTTCTTTGTTAATCGCTTCTCACCAAACCACCCAGAGGATCCTAATGCCGCAGAAGTTGTAAAGATATCTACAGGCAAGAAAGATATGCACTGTGTCAACTCTTCTGTTTATGCTAAGAACCTATCGGACAGGGCAACTATATCTAGGCCGTCCGGGCAATATTCGTAGTTCTCGCGAATGCATGTACGCTATTCAAATTTCAAATCCGAAAGATCAATCTAAGAACCGGGTTTGCTAGATACAACGAGGCTATGGCTACCATTCGTCGCGTACCCAATATGGAGCATAACTTCCAGCTTGTTATCACTCGGGTGTACGAGGATGGAGACCAGGAACTACTGGAGGATGAGGATGAGAGTATGTCAGCAGAGACTGCGGACCAACTTATTTTTGCTCACAATTTTGTCAGCTGATACCGAGCGCGTCTTTTTGATAAGTGAAGAATTGGAATTCCGGACCGGGACCAGCGACGGTGAACCCACTTTCCTGTGGCGCGACCTTGACGGCGACATCGACGAATTCTATGAGTTTACCGCTCCAGGAACGAACGATCCGACACGAGCTTTCTTTGAAACTTGCATGTACCGGGCAATGTATGAACGGAAATATCGAAGGAGTGCAGATAGCACTCAAGACACCGAGTTCGAGGAGTTTATCTGGAAGTGAGTGGGTTTCAATATCAACAGGACGTTTGAGACTAAGCCCAAATACCGAAAAGTCCTCCGGCACCTAAAGCAAAATTGAATCCTAGACGCAAGGTATCGACCAAAGTAGAATCGACGTCTAATACAGCGGGCCTGAGTCCTCGTACGACGCATAAAGTACCCTCCGTTGTTCCTCCTAAACAGCCTACTGTTGAGCCGAAGAAACCTATATCTATCCCATCATTGGATACCCTCCTTTCTCATGAAGCACGGCTTTACCTTTGGGATCTTCCGAACGAGGATTTCATCAACCAGGGAATCGTGACTGCTAGTATTATGAAACAAACCAATGCCACCCATCAATATTGGCTCACAGCGTCAAATGATTCCGGACTGCTACTGGCACACCGGATATCCCCTGACATGAACCAGCGTTTTTCTTCCAAAATGACGACGATTACTTGGAACCATGAGGCTGATGATGGATCACAGAGCAGTTGGCTCTTCTGCTTCAATGAAAATAAAGTGGTGTTTGAGGAGGTTGCCCGGAAATTTACGGAATGTTTATGGGAATCCCTGCATAAGATGGCATGGTCAAAGGCCAAGGTACGAAGGTTATTTCCATATCAACATATGCATTCCAAACACGTTCGTTCAGGTTGAAGAGCAGAATTACGTTCTCAGTGCTAACGAGGACGTGGAAATGTTTGATGTCGAGAATGAAGCAGATGAGGAAGATGAGGTCGAATCCGAGTTAGACCCCGACGAAGGTAGGATTCAAGCTCAGCATGTATTTTATATTAATCCTCAGTCGAATCCACAGAATCTAGCGAAGACGAGGAAGAGTATGAAGAGGATGAAGAAGCCCCCGTCCTCCAGGGGAATGATCGCAATTCACAGCTTACTGTCGGTTACAAGGGGGACCGCTCCTACGTTGTTCGCGGTAACAATATTGGAGTTTTCAGTCACTCAAGTGGAAACGACGTGAAGTACCACGCGACTATCAGCAAGCTTGCCACTCCCAAAGGAAAGGAATTCAAACCTAAAAATGTGCGTTACAGGTATCACAGACCTTATTAGAACCAACCGAGTGCTTCGCATAGGTTATGCTTCATGATCAAGATACCAAGATGATCTTGATGAATCCTACCGACCCGCATTCACTCTTCAACTTGGATATCGAAATGGGCAAAATCGTCGAAGAGTGGAAGATCCACGATGATATCACCGTTGACCATATCGCACCTCATCACAAGCTCGCACCAACCACCCGAGAACAAACCCTCGTCGGAGTTTCGCACAATGCCCTTTTCCGCATTGACCCCCGCGTGTCGGGTACGAAATTAGTGGAGAGCCAGTTCAAGCAATACGTGGCAAAGAACAAGTTTTCGGGGGTTGCCACCACAGAGAGCGGCAAACTTGCAGTCGCGAGCGAGAAGGGTGACATTCGATTGTTTGACTCTATTGGAAAGAATGCCAAGACTGCACTTCCTCCTCTCGGTGACCCCATCCTCGGGATCGACGTTACAGCTGACGGTCGTTATATTGTTGCAACCACGAAGACGTACCTCCTTTTGATTGATACCCTCATCGGCGAAGGGCGTTATCAGGGCTCCCTCGGCTTTGATCGCAGTTTCCCTGCTGCCTCGAAACCGATGCCCCGTCGTCTCCAACTCCGTGGCGAGCATGTCGCATACATGGGCCACAGTATATCTTTCACCCCCGCTCGGTACGTGTAGTTGCAATGGGTCACCGCGTTCCTGTTGCTAATGCTTGACCAGGTTTAATCAAGGCGCAGGGCAAGAGGAGTCGGCCATTGTCACCTCCACTGGCCAGTTTGTCATCGCCTGGGACTTCAAAAAAGTCAAAAAGGGTCACCTTGATCAATATGAGATCAAGAAATACGAGGATTATGTTGTTCAGGACAACTTCAAGTTTGGAGATGATAAAAATATCGTGAGTGTCTCATCGTCCATTGGGTCTGGCGCTGAAGATAACTTGTCGGATAGATCGTAGCATTGCAGAACAATGTGTTGGCCGTCAACAAGAAAAACCTCAAGAGGCCAACACGTCATTCCCTCGCTCCCGAAGGGATCAAGTCTAACATCGTCAATGCTCCTTACTAAAGTTTCTTTTCTTCTGGAATTATTCCCCCAAGTGATTTATCAACCTGTAATACATAATATCATTGTACGCTGCTGCCGAGAAGTTTGTGGTTCTTCTGTATTATCATCCCCTGCCCAGTTTCTGTTCGTTGGTCTATGAGATGATTGTGTCAAGGTAATACCATGAACGGGACCTACACTGACTATGGGATCAACTTTATCAAAGTTACCATCACGGGAATGCATGTAACGTCCGACCCCGAGGTGCCAAGCGATGCGAGGCAACATCAACGATAAACCGGTCAAGACTGTTATCCACAGCATAGGGGTCCAGCTCCGGACATTCCATCTGTCATCACCGAGTGCCGAGAGTGTGATGTACAAGTGGAAGAAATCGCCAGCAAGCAGAGGCGTAAGAAGCGAGAAGACGACCTTCTCTTGGAGATCGGGGAACGCGTGGAGGTTCCATCTTGCACTGGAAAGAACGAACATGTTGATCACCCCGAGGAGGGCGCAGACATGAGCAAGCTGCATCACTGTGATGAGAGTGGCTGTCGGGAGAGTCTCTGGGGGACTATGGTGCGTTGGCCATGGTGCTTGTGCATTGTGTGTCTGGGGAAAGGAGAGGTTAACTTATCATCAGATAACATAACGGGGGCGTGTTGATTACGGCTTGCGGATCGCTGGTAACGTTGCGGGATCAGATGCCGGTTGCGGAAACGAAAGATAAGAGGGCCAACGTACAACCAGGCTCCAACAAACCCGGCGACAGTAAGAAAAGGCTCGTATGCGGCGAAGCAGAAGTAGTAGAAATCAGGTATCGCGGAGGTGGGTGGGGCCATGGGTGCAGAGGGGTGGGCAAGCCGACAGGGGACAGGTTTTAATTACGGACGGGATTATTAGCACCCCGGTGTTCAAGGCACCTCGTCTCCGACAGGGATCATGAGATGATGAAAGGAGAACCGCGCCCATTTGAACGGCGTCATGAAATGATGAACACCGGGCGATCTAGGAGCTAATTAACGTTGGCCTGCCCTGAAGTAACAGTTTTCCTTCAGCCTCGCAACCTTTTTATCCCTTCATCTTACATCATGGTCTTTCTTATACCAAGGCTGGCAAGGAATCCCTCGACGTTGACCACCCTAATGGAGGGGACCTAGACAACTCTGCGCGCAGAAGAGGGATATAATGCTTCTCCCCTAATGCAAATCAATGGGATTGGGCTTCGCTTCCCTCTGACATGTTCTATGTACCTTTCACCATTCTGATAACGGGGCCATTGGGTGGCAATTAACTTGTATACTTAGTACCGGTACCTTGTTGTATTGACAGTGATTGATATGGAGAGTTCTTTACGAGGCTGTATCGTAAATGTTCATCACTGTTCACGAGAAGAAGCCATTCTGAGCTAGATAGTTCTGATGCTCTTCCCGCTGCCCCTGGACAAGAGCGTCTACTCCGGAGCGCCAGATCGCAAGGCTTGGCTGAGGCGTATACGTTAATATTTAGGTGGGGGATCTCAGGAGGAGTCCATGGACTTACCCAGCCAAGAAGGATATAAAGGCAGTCGAGGGGCACATTGTTATGAGGTGATGAACCTCTGCTGTTAGAGCGAAACAGATTGCCCACAAAATCAGGGGATATATGAAATTCACCAGTTTGAACGCCTGAGAGCGTCAGTCAGAAATCTATCCTGGCTCCAAAAAGGTATACAGGCTCCTACCCTGGAATAAGCGCTCTGCAGCTTGGTCAGGTTGCAGCCCCTGGTCACTTTCTTCAATCTTCAATGTAATTTGAGGCTTGGTCTTGTTCTCTTCGGCAAATCCTGGACTATAAATGGTCCCCGGGAAAAAAATGTGGACTGAAACAGAATAGAGCAAGAGCTCAGAGCGTAGCGTCTCTGCTAGACCTAGGGGGTTTTAGGAAACTGAGTTCCTTACTTCCTGGATATAGCTGTTACGATGCGCACCTCGGAGAGCAAACTTTGCCGGGGCATACGAAGAATAACCCACAATGGACATGTACCCTAGGACCGAGGATACGAAGACGATCTTTCCAGGGAACTGATCACGAGCCATCCGCTTTGCGGCAGCCTTGATGCCAAGTATGGTAGACGTGCGGGAAAACGGGAAGATCTGACTCACCAATGCTGACCATGCTTGGACCCAGTACCCGTTGTCCATACCTGACCTGAGCGAAGCTTCTGTTTCTTCTACGAAAAAGCCAGGACGAGATGCACCCGCACATAAGAACACGGCGTCTGGACAGCGACCTCCGTTGCCCAGACACGCATATTCAAAGGCAGCCGCGGACGATGCTGCGTCGTCGAGAGAGAACGAATACGCTTTCAAGACTTGATTCGTTGTCCGGCGAACTTTCTGTCGTTGTGGCTTCATAGGAACAATTTCTCGATATTCTCTGACAAAGACAGACCTCCATTTCGCACAATGCACGTCGCAGACGTTCTGGGTTGCGTGCGACGATAGAGACATGAGCTCCTCGCCTTACCAAGAGTTTGGCAAGCGCCAGGCCGAGCCCGGCAGAACCACCGGTTATGTAGCAATGCTGGGTGGAGCTAGGATGAATGGAGAAGTGTTAGAACATTGTTTTGCTGACCTGACCCCGAGGATCCCACTTGGACTTGGACAGAGTGTGCCAGACAGTGAGCAGAAAAATCGTAATCAGTGCGAATATGATGAGCACGAGTGACATCACGGTGGTAAAATAACCTATGTAATAAGTGCTTCCTCATGGAGCTCGATGTTGACGGCGACGCGGACCAACAAATTCGACGCCAGGACACCCTTCACCACAATGAGATTCAATCCCTCCGTCGCATAAAATCCATCGAAACCGTCGATCGCCCACCGAGTTCCATCTCAGAACGCCAAGTCACGAAGCCATGGAATCCCCTCTCTATTCACATCCTTGCACTTCTTGTCCCCGCATCGCTTTTGGGCGTCCTCACAAGGCTCGGTTTACACTGGTTAGCATCTTATGATGGAAGTGCCATATTCCCCCTGGCATATGCTCAAGGCCTTGGCTGCTTTGTGATGGGTTTCGCACTCCAGCTGAAAGAGCCCTTTGGTCACTTGTGCGCATTCGTTCGCAACCCTTCTTTCTCTCTGACACTTTGAATCCAGCTATCCGCCATTGTATACAGCGATAGCAACAGGTGCCCCCATTCGGATGAACCTCGCTTATTTTAAAATTTATATCGGTCCTCAGGCTTTTGCGGGTCTTTGACTACGTTTTCGGGATGGCAATTGGATATCTTCAACTCCTGGATCGGTGCTGGCCCCCTTCATCGTGGGGGTCTTCGGGATGTAGGTTTTGGACATTCGCAGCATTAAAGCCAAGTTGATCGACCTTTTTCCAACCAGTTTATGGATGGCCTTGGAAAGTCGGTCTTCACGCTTTCAATCTCCATCGCCTCTCTATCATTTGGTGCCCTCCTGGCTTCGACCATTCATCCATTCTTGCCGGTCGTTCCGCGACCTCGCCGTGCCATTCAATATACCATCACAAGTCTATCGGTCCTCACCTATGGGGCTGTGTTTCCCGTTTATTTCCTGATGTCTGTCAACTACCACCATGAAGTTACCGCAGCCCTGCTTTTCGCTTTTCCTGGTGCACTGACAAGATATATCCTGGCGGTTCGATTCAACACTCTTCTAAAATCCCTCCCTCTGGGGACCTTCTTGGCCAATTCAATAGGTACCGCCTTGTTGGCTTCCTTCGTCGTTTTTCAATCGAAAGCACACCCGGTTTCTGCAAACGCGTGCAGTATCCTTCAGGGACTTATGGATGGCTATTGTGGCTGCCTGACGACCGTCAGCACGTTTGCAGTCGAGATCTATGCGATGCCTTTCCAGAAAGGATTCCTGTACGCTTTGCTGAGTTGGGTTGTGGGTCAGATTTTGTTGATTGCCATCTTGGGTTCTTCCATCTGGTCTGGACAGGCGAACAAACAGATGACATGTTCATTTTAATTGCTTAGAGAGGTTTCAACGACATCGCCCATTGGCAGGCGTCTGTTACACCGGTTAGCTTCGCGTGGTGGCAATAGCTGTAGACAGATATCCACCATAATGACATAGTTATGCACGTACGACTTCTTGTCGTCCTAATGATCGCGATCGGAGTTCTAAAACGCTCCTGTCCCCTCTCAGCATCACGACTTGCATCACGGATGTCATCTCGACCGCCCCCGGGTGCAGAGGCGGTGCGGGACCTAGAGGAGGAAATGGTCAGTGGAGGGGGAGAAGGAGACGAGATCATGGAAGAGCCTGAAGAGCAAGAGGACGGGTATAGTACGTGTTTCTTTCCGACTTCCCGAACGCGCCTGTCGTCCCCGTTTCGCCGATGTTCGGGCCAATAGGCAGAGAAACTTACACAGGGGATGTTTTACCAGCCTCCTCCACCCCCACATCGACATTGACATGGATTACCTGGTTTTGCTCACTGCCTGGTCACGAATACTTTTGCGAAGTGACAGAAGACTTTATTGAGGACGACTTCAATCTGACCGGATTGAATACGATGGTGCCGTTCTGGAAGGAAGCGATGGAAATGGTACTAGACGTCGAAGCAGGTGTGGGTTTCTACGACATCTGGATCTCTCCGGATAACACCTCACCCCCGTTTCTTTCCCTCAGATGAGGACGCATCGAAAATACCAGACGTGTCAATTGTCGAGTCGTCTGCGGAGATGCTCTATGGACTGGTACACCAGCGGTACATCTTGACACGCGCAGGCCTGCAGGCAATGGTAGACGCCTGATTGTTGGCGCCTCAACTGTTCACTCATCCATCTTTAGGTTGAAAAATATGAAAACGGGGTGTTCGGGTCTTGTCCCCGCGTTTATTGTATGGGTTGCAACGTCGTGCCATGCGGGCGCTGCGATATGCCAGGTCTCGACACCGTCAAACTATTTTGCCCGAATTGCAACGACGTGTATGTACCTCCTAGCAGCAAATTTCAGGGTGTAGACGGTAAATTGTTCTCCTACACCTTTCTCTCTGATATACTGATCTAGAGAATTGTCGATTAGGAGCGTTCTTTGGAACGACATTTGCGCACTTGTTCTTCCAGAGTTATCGTGAACTAGCGCCGGCCCCGTTTTGGAAACCTCAGTCTACTAGCGGGTCCTCGCTTTCTCCGCGGAGCAATTCATCTGGGGGCTCTCGGTCATCCCCGTTCTCGAATCCGAACCCGCATGGTGGACAGAAGCGTGCTGCCGGCTACGTGTATGTTCCGCGGATATACGGATTTAAGGTTAGCGAACGCGCTAAGAGCGGACCACGAATGCATTGGTTGCGACTGCGGCCTGAAAGCCCAAGTGAGCTGGAACTGGTGGACTTTCGCGGGCGGTGGATTGACGAGGATGATGAGTACGACGACGATGATGGTGATGAGGACGGAGATCGACAGATGGAGGATTTTGATCCGGTGCGTTAAGGGTATCTATGTTTTCAGGGTATTGCAGCAAGATGGCTGATACTTGCTTCTCGTCGCAGGATGTTGGGGAGGGAGACGAGGATGAGGAGGAAGAGGAAGAGGAAGAGGAAGAGGAGGCTGACGGGGTGATAATGGAAGATGAACGGCGCGGTCACGGCCACAAGCGGGGTCAACTACGACCACCGACACCAATCCGTTCTGCGCGAACATCACCAACGTCGAGTGCAGCGCCCCGGACTCCCCGGGAAGCGACATTGGAGACGTATACCACATTGCCCTTACTCATGTCATCTTCGGGAAACAAGGTGACGGCGGTGAAGCAGTGGACGCCGAGGGCAGAACATTGGGCGGTGACGGTGTAATTGGCTGATTTTTTGCAATTAGACTATACGTAAACCTGATTACAAGCCCGATTTAAATTAACCCCATGCAGTCGTGCGAAAATCGTGTGTGCAACTGTACAAGTTATCAGCCACTGATGAGTTCCACGTGATTGAACTAAGCCTTTTGCCCGAAGTGCACCTCCAACAACACTCAAAATACTCAAGAATATGGCCCGAACCAGTGAGGCGATAGTGTTTGAATGACGACGCGACGTGACTGACAATCTGGGACTGTATGCAGACCTCCGCACTGGGCTCAATCACGGGCATCCGACGACACCCATCGAAAAAACTTTGCGCCCGAGCCAGCGCAAGGGCGTGCAGTCGACGAAAACCAAGTTTGTGCGATCTGTGATCAGGGAGGTGGCTGGGTTCTCCGCATACGAGAGACGCGTGATGGAACTGCTGAGGAACTCGAAGGTGCGCCGGCTCTGCGGCTGACTCTGGGGAGGACTGGGCTGATTTCGGACATCTCAGGACAAAAAGGCACGGAAGTTGACAAAGAAGAGGGTATGTACATTCGCGGGACAAGGGCATACTGACGGACGATGGATGTGTTACAGCTCGGGACACTTTTGCGGTCGAAGCGCAAGCTGGAGGAGCTGTCGACGATTATCCAAGAGAGCAGGCGGGCAGCGCATTAGTAAAGCAGATGACAAATTACATGCTATGTCATTACTGTACTCCGGTGTCCAAACAGATGCAAAGTTCTAGTGGTACCATCAGCCGTGGTGATGCCGATTTGCCTATTTCTCGTCATGTCATGTCCGAGTTCGACGCTTACTCCTCCTCGCTCCTTCGCCTGTCGTCGTCGCTCCCCCTCCTTCATCGACGTCAGCGTCGTCGCCCCCAACCCTCCCTCCCCCGCCTCTGACCCCCAAGAGTCATCCCCTTGCGCCATCGATCGTGTCGACGCTGCTCAGCCGACCCCGTCCATGCTCGTCCTCGTCGCCTCCCGCTTTCTCGAGTGGCTGCACCTCCACCCGAAACACCCCGCTGCATGGTCCATTCCGTCCTCTCCCAGGTCCAGCACCGAACACTCCATCCTCCCCACCTCCACCTCATCCCCGAAATCCTCCTTTTCCGACCAAGTTCGTCCTGACATACCAAACCCAGACCCGCCACTTTCACGCCGCTGTCTCGACTTTGTGCTAGTATGCCTTTCTTTCAACATTTTTCGATCACCGCTAACATATCTCCTTCAACAAGACTCACTCACCTTTTGTCCTTGTCATCCTGCTCTTGCCCATCTCAACCGCTTTCGTTCTCTTCTGCCTCTCAACACTCCCGATTTCCTTGTCTTGGCCCCGCACAACATCCGATGTAGCACAGCTGGGCAGGGAACTCCACGGTTATACCCAGAGCGGTCCCGGCCCCGTAGCACATGTTGTCGGCGTCATGGCTGTTACCGCAATATGGAAACATGCGTGGTCCGTCCCGGGAAGTGTCATCTGGGTTCGTCTCATTTTGTTACCTCTCTTCCACTCATCTCATCCACATGTCGTAGAATGTACTGGCCGGAGCCCTGTTTTCTCCTGCATATGCTACCATTCTTCTCACCACCCTCACCATGATCGGCTCTGTCTGCGCCACATTGCTCTCCATGCCCCTTGCACCCTTTCTCACCCACTTTTTCCCTCGTGCCCTCGAAAAGACCCGCAGTGCTCTCGAGGGCGGTTCCGAGTCCGCTTTCATCTCCGAAAAGCAACGGTCCTCTGCCTGGGTCCGTCTTTCAATTCTTCGGCTCGTCGGAGTCGTTCCTTGGTCCGGAATCAACATCGCATGTGGTGTATGCGGCGTCTCCATCGCTGACTGCATGATGGGCGCCTTCATCGGTTGCCTTCCCTGGACTGCCGTCACTTGTCAGGTCCGTACGCCCTCTCTTTCTTCCTATTGTCGCTGAAGCAAGTTTTAGATCGGAGATATCCTGCAAACCGTTGCATCCACTCCATCCCCAACACCCCAAACTATATCATCCCTTCTCACTTCCCCAGACATCATCCTCAAACTCGTCTTCCTTTCCTTTCTATCCTTGGCACCCATCCTCGGTCGTGATCGTCTACGCCAGTTGATTTCTCCGACTTCGTCTGGTTCATCCTCGAGATCGCTATCGATGGGCCCATCCATAGAAGCTTCCAAGTGGGTCTGGATAGAAGAGTGGCGGTCCAAGTTGCGTTTGAATTCACAAACACAGCAACGAGAACAAAGTTTGAGGGAGTTGGCCGTTTTGGTTCACGAAAAACACGCCCTCGAGGAACTTCCCTCATGATCTCTATCCCTTCCTCTGGATTCATATTTACGTCGAGATGTTTACTTACACGACACGCGAACATCATCTAATGCCATCCAGGACACGATGGGCTCCGTCCCCAATACCCCATTCTAATGACCCATATCATACGTCCGACTTTCGCAGCTCAATATTCATCTGTCCCCCCTTCGCAACAGTGGTAACACACATCATATCAATGTCATGACCAACTCTTGATCCTCCGTTCACGAAATCTACTACTATGGATACCACCATCGGCGTATGATTTTTCTAGAAGGTTATTTATTTTCTCTTATTGGTTACTGTACTACTAGACAAACGACATCTCACTTCTCGAATTTTGGCGTTGGTGTATATAATTAATTAGTTATATAATGGGAGCTCGATTCTTATTGAGCAGAGGCAAGCCAACAGCGACTGATGAGATTTTCTCGCATGTCCGAGTCGGATCAGAAAATAGTGAACCCGGGTGTAGGTAGGTATATTGCTCCGATGAGATATAGGAAATATGGAATAAATGACCCGGGCTAAACACCGAGCCTAGTGGCATTCATTAGCTGGGAGAGGGCAGAGTGCCAGAGCAACAAACCCACTTTCGCTTGGCATGCTCGTAGACAACATAGGATATCGAGACGGCGGGAACAACCTGCGTTGCTGCGTTAGTTCGGCAAAGGCAATGGATGAGCAGGACAGACCTTGGCTAACGTAGGGAATAATCCACGATAGAACGCTCGCCACCCGCCATGATCCCATGTCTTGACAGCCACGTCCCAGACACCGGTGTATGCCTGAGGGTGTCCTGAAGAACCGGAGGCCTGCAGCCGAGTCCGCACCAAGTTCAGAGGGTACACGCTGGTAGCCCCGACGCTCGATGATATACTCCCGAACGCCAGCGTGGCCATGACACCAAGCTCTTCCTTACCCGTGGACTTTAGATAAGTCAACTTCAGGGCTTCGAATGTGCTCATGTCGATGGCCGAGTATCTATATGAGATGGGGTATGATTTTCATTTCGGTGAAAGTGAGGATGCAATGGGGAAAATGAAGTGGGTAGCGGAGAAACTGTTGAATTGAGTACGAACGGGAATACGCCAATGAGTCCGATCTATATAGGTCGATCGGCAGTCGTTGAGAAGGGCGACGGGCTAGTCCCAACCAGAGGGGTTATTGTAAACGCACCGTCAACCCGCGGTAATATGCGCGAGCACCACCGAGGCTCCAAAGGTGACGAGCAGCTGCAACCAACGTCGGTTTGTGGTGATTCGCGTTGCTCATCATTTGAGTCTGAATGGTTTGATTTTGTTCAGTACAAATGTTAAGATCATTGGAACTTTACCTTGAGCGTTTCTACGGGGTATATACCTATATCATGACTATTGAGACCAAGAAAAAGGGTGGACTGCAGATATGGACATACTGAGCTGACTGCTGATGCCTCCAATGCCTCCCGCCAAGAACCGACTGACACCACTGATGTCACGGACGTCATCTACTTTATCCCAGTATCTCGCAAAAGCACGTTTCTATCAAGAACGTCACAATAAAATCGGAGACGGCTGCAAAAACGCTGACGGAAGACTCGTAGGTGTAGAACTTGATTGCAGATTCGGGAAATATCTTGGCAACAGACAACCCATTCCCTGTCCAAAACGCAAAGATTCCTCCTTCGGCGTAGATACGTGCGACAGCGTTCCCGATCGTTCTGATGCCGTACAAGCTGGATCCCATTGTGACCGGTGCGCCCCCAAGTTCCGGAGAACGTATTATCAAGAATACCTTGAGACGATCGAACGGCGCTGTACATGTTCTTGACACTACATTCCTTTAGAAGATCGAGTGGTTCACGGCAAGGAAAGGGACATGCCGGCACCCGCTATTCCTCCGGCCAAAAGAAACCTAATGGCTGTGTGATGCTCAAGCTGATGGTTAGATTCCCCGTCGTCCTCGCCAGAGTGAGATCCGTCGTCGATTTCTTCGACCTCTTTGTCGCTTTTGGTGTGGTGACTATGATGCAAAGATGTCGATTCGGATTGCCTGGGGTTTATTATCCGTGTTGCGTCCTCTGCAGGCTTGTCTTCGGCAGAGAGAAAAAGGTCAGCTGAAGCTCAGCAGTCAGATGTTGCCATACACTAAATGAAAATCTCTGTGAACCTTCCGTCTTGATTCCTTGAACAGAACCCTGGCTATCGTCACCCAACATTTGCCCGTGTCGAAAACAAATTGGGTAGTCCTTTGGGGGGAGCAACAGGAAGTCCCGATATTCCGCAAACGAAATGGGGTTGGAATGTTGTGGAGAACTGAGAGCCACCATGAGATCCCAGGAAGGTTTTGGTAATAAGTTAATATCTATGTTGGGTAATCCTTGGTATCAGCGAGTAGTGAGTGCCGCATCACTAGGTGGGGTGGCCACTCACCAGCGATATTCAAAGTTGTTGCAAGTTCTTCGGCGCATAGATGGCCATCGCCGTGCAGATCAAGGGCGTTATGAAAGACAGTCCAGAGTTCTCGAAACCGACTGGAGCCTTTGGGAGCGAGATGGCGAGTTTCTTGCTCACCACGTCCTGCATATGCCTCGAACTCTTTCCATCTAACGGAATTTGACCGTGAACTCAGCAGGTATGCTATACAGCGCGTCATTAATCCATTCCCACATAATGGGGCTGCATGAGTATGGATCTGAAGGGCCTCCGGGTTTCGTGATGGTGACGAAGGCAAACTTTTCGACAGATCCTGTAGGCGACTTTTCCGCAGGACTTTGTCATCCAAACCAGGGAAAGCGTTGAGCGTGCGGAGTAGCTGGTTAAGGGGGCTGTATTGTGGATAGGGCTTTAAAAGGCAGTCAAGAGTTTCTGCGAAGTTCCTGTGGAAGGTGGCGTGCGGATTCGGGATATTATCATGGTGGATGAAACCATCCATTGATCCACGCGCGAACTGTCCTCGGCTGATATTATGCACGGAAATGAGAGGAGTACGGTCGAAGTCGGAAAGGAAGGGCGCTCAGGTGCTCGTCATAGATCAACTGCGTTCGCAGTACCTGTACTGTACGTAAATACAACAAATGGATTAATTAGGTAGCAAACGTTTGCCCCGTCCCTCGACCTTGATCCGGAAAACAGTTGTTTCGTCATGGAGGCACAAATCAAGGCCAGGAAATGACATGGGTTACAATATTTTTCAATTTCTTTCCAAAATGATAGATCTGATGCTCAAGATACTTCCACCATGGCAATATTGGAGGGACTTCTCTCGGGGTCCTGTCATGATGACCTCCATATTCCCAAGGCACTGAAGAACTCCTGCGGGAAATATAAATCTCGTGGAAAGTGGCCAGGGAATCTGGGGAAGTAGAAAGAATCGATGGCTCCAAAGCTCCAACTGATGTCATTTCGGTTCTGAATGATTGACTCCCGGTCTCGATGGTGTTTGACGAAGAAAAGGCACTCATAGATGGATAAGATGGAGACGCTGAATGACGAAAAGCATTTTCTTGATGGATTGGGAAGCAGAGCTGCAGAAAGCAAGTCGGATGATGTAGCGCCGTTCGCGATCGAGATATAAAACACTGACCGAACCACAGGCATGGAAAAGCTGGGCACCTGCGCCATCCGCCGACCTCTGGGCGCGAGGAAGGGTTGGCAGTGGCGGGGTCGGTGGTCTATAGTGCTGTGCAGGGTGTCATGGGGAGATAATTGAAAGGAACATAATAGAACACTTACTCGATGGGATCTTCTTACGTGCCGCCTATGTTTTCCCCGGTTAGTCCCAGAACGATTTGTTGAAGATGTGGACTCTTTGACAAGGGGTTGATGTCCAACAGGATTTATAGCCTGTGATATCATTCATGGCATGTACAGCAGGAACGAATCAGGAGGAGCATTACCTCGACCGAGGGCGAAGCTTTCTCTGGCATATCCTGGCCTGTCTCACTCACGGGTCTCGGAGCCTTTTGGCAAACATTACGCCAGTCAGCCGGTAACTGTAAAGACTATTGTTTCAGGGTTCTTGTACTCCAAACCATATCCACGAACAGGAGGCAGGGGTCTGTCGATACTGGAGCCAAATGTATGAGAGACTTGCATTGACAAAGGACGAGACGGCGGAGGAGGCGGCGAGGGAGTATAAATGGGAGCAGGTTTTCGATAACTCGTGCTTTTCTGCATAGAGTCGGCAGAAATATTGGGAGGATGAAGTATTTTGAGCAGTCGTCCGTTTGAAGGGAGCACAATAAACCTGCGAGACTCGGAGGTTTCGGGAGATGTACAAGTTGCACGTTGTAGACGTGCGTCCGCTGCGTCGCGCCAGTCATGTCGGGGCCGATCAACCTGTGAGAATGGCAGGAGTCCTCGAGGCCAAAGAACAGATTGGCGAACGCCATGACTCGGACGCGACGGTGTGACAATCGCGTGACGTGTAATAAAGGGCACGTGCCGGGCTTCTTTTGTAACTTGCAAAGTGTCGATCGATAATCAGAATTTGGTACTTAGCTCAGGATGCGGCCCCCTTTCTTCCTTCCCCACCACCATCACCCGATTTGTCCTCGGCGTACAACACCCTACCATGCCCGCCCGTGGTGATACTCGAGTAGCACCCCGCGGTGTTGGTGCCCAGCGCGGCCGGGGAGCAGCAGCAGCCCGCGGTGGTGGTCGTCAGGCTGGGCTTGCCTCTCAATCCAACGCTCACATCACCACCGTCGGTGTCAAACGCCCTAACTTTGGGACAGGCGGAGCTCCTTTACCTATTTTCATCAACGCCTTCGAGACCAGTATTCCAGAAGGCAAAATTCACCACTATGATGGTAGTTTTTCCATTCAATTCGTTGCTTAACCATTTCATCCACTTATCACCTCTTTACTCTACATTTCTTCCTAGTCGGTAAGGAAATCTTTTACACCCGTCAGTATTGACTACTAAATTTTTTCCAGTCATAGCACCGTCGGAGAAAACACTTCCTGCTCGGCTGAACATGGACCTCATCAAGGAGTTACAGACGGCCGTAGCCCCCCAGATATTTACCCCCCGTGCTGTATACGATGGTCGCAAGAATTTATTCGCCGTTCGTACCTTGCCTTTCGGCGATTCGGATACAAAGGAGGTATGTAATTCTCGTAGCAAACAGGCCCTCGCCATGCTGAATCCCATTACCAAGTTTGACGTCAGCCTTGGTACTAACCGCCCCGAAACCACCGGGAAAGGACCCAAAGTGTACAAGATTCGCCTTACCAAAGTCGCTGAAATCAATCCCGAGTACGCTTTCTTCTACTATCAGAGTTACGTTATACATATGCCGCCCAAGGGTTTTAAAACGCTTCATCGTCGGAGAGCAATCTCATGACAATACCGTATTGACTGCCATCACTGTGTGTAGCCATCTCTTTCGGATGCGACGTCATTGACAACGGCACAGGCTTTGAACGTTGTCATCCGCATGGAACCCACTATGAATTATCCTTTCAACGTCCGCTCTTTCTTCACTGATCGCGAAACAAAGGACATCGGTTCCGGTCTTCAGTTATGGCGCGGATACTTTCAATCAGTTCGCCCGGCTAGCGGTCGCATGCTCATTAACGTTGACATCTCAACTGGAACTATGTACAAAGCTGGACCGTTGTTGTCTCTATGCCTTGATTTCGTCAACAAAACAGATCCTAATGTTCTGGCGATGAAATATGGGTTTCCGGACCGCGAGAGACTCCGTCTGCAAAGATTTATTTCTGGCATCAGAATTCTGACGACCCATCCTGGGCCTGACGGCACAGTTCAGCAGACCCCTCGTGTCGTGAAGAAGTTAAGCTCTGCCGGCGCAAACGCATTGTTTTTCAACATGCGCGAAGGCGGCAAGATGTCTGTCGCGGATTACTTTCAGAAAACACAAAATCGCAAACTAAAACACCCAGACGTGATCTGTGTTGAGGTGCGCCCACACCCCACACCCATGTTGACGCCGTTTCCAAGTCGATTCTATATTAGGTGGGTTCTGGAGCCCTGATTCCTCTCGAACTGTGTATGGT
>Ga0307516_10000886_pt1 | contig 41194 bp, 22 predicted proteins | sample 19_EM_MG_FD_203310 | JGI IMG/M metagenome (GOLD analysis project Ga0307516, IMG submission 203310) | Populus trichocarpa ectomycorrhiza microbial communities from riparian zone in the Pacific Northwest, United States - 19_EM | ecosystem: Host-associated > Plants > Roots > Unclassified | place... | reverse complement strand
TTTTTTTCTTTTTCAATCACTTCCTTCTACGGTGGCAACTTTGGTCTTTCTTTGCAGAGTGCAGACTCTGCTAGTCTGCTTGCATATAATGGAGAAGTTGTTCAAAATCTCTTGTGCGGGCCTACCTAATTTTTTTCAACTTCAAAATAAATGTTAAAATGATATAAGTGTTTATAAAAATAATCTAGACTCATGTCATTATCAGACTGGAATTAATAAGTTTATCTAATTTAAATAATATAAATAAAAAATATAATGATAATAAATAAATTAACAAAAAATTGTCAACGTATAAAAAAAATAAAGCTTGTTAAAAGCAAATTGAATAATATCATGAAGCTCAATTATCAAACTATCCAATGTTAAAGGGTGAATCTGAAAAAAAAATTAATTAAAAAATGATAAAAAAAACCTGAGTCAATCTAGGTTAACTCGCTAACCCCGCAACCTTAGATATAAGATTAGGATAACCCCTTAGAAAGGAAAGTGAAAAAAAAAACGAAGATTAATTCTCAATAAATCAAATGTAAAAAAATAATAATAAAAATACAAAAAAGGACCAAAATTAACCCATGTTAACTTTCGAAATTAATGACTTTAGTCATGAGCCTGAAACCAACCCTATAGAAGGCAAATCCTTAAAAATAAAGCAAAAAAAATTCTAAATCAATAAAATAATGAGGGATGAAATTGAAATAAAATACAATATAAAAAATCCAATATATACAAAAGAAATAGTAATAAAATAACGGGGATTAAATTTGATATAAAAAATTTAAAATCAAATGTTGATAGATTACATTGAAAACAAAACTTAATTAGAAGAAGGAAAAGAAAACTAAATAGAAATAAAAATAATGAAACAATTTGATATATAGATTAAATGAAATCAAATGATGAGGGGAGTGATTGAAGAAAAAAATCAATAAAAAAACAGAACAAATAGAAATCAAAAGAATATGGACCAAATTGGATACAAAAAACAAATGAAAGGACACCTTTATATTTCGGTAAGGAAAAGAGAGAAAAAAGAGAGAGGAGAAGAAAAAAGTCCACTAGAGCTCAGTCATCGCTCCCCCATTTGCACAAGTAGCCCCAACAGAAAGCGCATGACAAGATGCTTCAAACGTCGCTCTAGAAGGCGTTGTATGCACTACTTGAAGGGCATAAGCGGCGCTCACTCAGTGGCATGTGCGGTGCACGCACTAACAATGTTTTTCAAGGAAATAATATTCATGATTGTTAAAAAACCAAATCACCTCAAATAAATTTGTTAATCACTAAACAAAACCATTTTAAAAATACAAAAAAAATCATTGGATGCAAACGTGCCAAATTTTACTTTTAAGGGTAACATAGTGTTTACAGCGTGCTTCAAAAATGTAATGAGATTGATCAACCTCTTGTCAACCTTTTAATAATTTTGTCTGTAAGAATAATATAGTCTTTATATTATGCATATAAAAGAGAAAAATACATAATTGCCTCTGATCAACCTTTTAATTTTTTTTTAAAGTAATATAGTCTTTACACCATGCATTTAAAAAATAAAAAGACCATGTTATCCCCTATCAATTCAATAATGACTAATGAATCCTATAAGAAGACCAAATTACCCTCGATATTAAGCTTATTGTTTTTTTCTTATTGAAAGGGCAAAATAGTATGTAACATCTCCAGCTTTTTAATTTTATTTTGTCGATTTATTTTATCCATTATGATTAGAATGTAAATATATATATATATATCTTAACATGATATTTCACTTTATCGAAATTCAAATGCACATTAAAGAGTATTTTCAAAATTATAATACATGGGAAGTTTATAAAAGTTTCTATTACAACCTTAGTAGCTACTAAACACAAAAATAATCTACTACTCGGCACAAATGTGAGAAGATCCTGAAATCACAATTTAATTATTTAATGAGAAAACATTATTTAATGACCATTATAATAAGAAGAAATTATATCTCCTTAATTATTATTCTTATTATTTTTCATTTTCTTTTGTGTAATAACATATCATGAAGATAAATTCTTTATTTAATTAGATATCTTTAGGTGTTTACACAATATTTCTATTTACCATTGTTTTTATTTAAACATTAAATAAGATATCATCCTAGTAATTCAACATCCCGATGTCTCTAGCACCATCCAGGTACTAGTTAATTTTATTTAATCTCGGTCGTCAAATTATTTAACGCCTCTAGTATTATCCAAAATACTAGTCAATTTCAGTCATGGTCATTAATTTACTGACGCCTCTAGTACCACTCACGGTACTAGTCAATTTCAATAATGGTCGTCAGATTCACTGATGCCTCTAGTACACTCTAAGTGCTAGTTAATTTCAAAATATCATTCTTAACATAAACATATACAACCCTTTTAGTATTTAACATTGACTAACATTTAAAACTGCAATATAAAGAAAAATATGAGTGTGAGATTAACTTTTACCTGGCACCTGTGCCCATGCTATCACTTTTGATTAGCTTTCTGACCTGACAACTTCTCCTATATCATTATGGTTATAATTATTATCAGAAATGTAACCATCAACCATATTCAAATTCTATTCTCATTCAAACAGATTCCACATATGCATATAAATATGTTCATTTTTTTTATGTTCATACTCATTCTTTTAGTTTCCACACTAAAATTATTCTTTAACAACAATTTCAAACTACATTAGAAATTTATAAAATCTTGGACGAATTATTCTACTTAACCCCCGAACATTGTTTGGTAGTTTATATATATATATATATATGACTTCATAATTACAATAGTGAGATTTTTGAAAATTTTCAATTTAGTCACCGAATTTTTCTTTTGCACAATTGAGCCCTTTTGAGCTCAAATTAGAGCCCAATTGCATGTTTTTTTTTTAGGGTAAGGATTGAATTGAAAGATAGAGGGCTTAAGTGAAAAATACAAGTAACATAGGTGGCGACTTTGCAATTTGTTTGAAAAATTCATTTTAGTCTTCGATCTTTTTAAGTTATTAGGTAACCGACCCCTATAATTTCTAAATATTATATTTTGGTACCATACTTCATTTTTCTCTTTATAGTCCTTTTACAATGGAGGAGAGTGAAGTGGTCGTTGGATTCTGATTTAGAGAGAGAAAGTTATTGGTGATGATTTTAACCACTAAAACGGTCAATTTTTGTGTCAAATGATTGCATATGACGAGGAGAGTTAAGATTAAGTGTTTTCTTACCTTGAGAACACCTAAAAAAATAGATATGAGCTCTGGAAGATTTCTTATTTCAGATTGATTATAAGTTTTATGGTGGTGTTTTTGTGTTTTTGGAGGCCATGAATTGGTTAGACAAGGTTCCAAGGGTGTTTTCTAGGTGTTTTGGGTTAAAAGTGGGTTGAAAACATTAGTGCCTCGTTTTTCCAACCACCACAATGGTCAAATTTTGGGCAATTATAGACAACGTGTCGTCTATTTTTTTGGAAAAGAATGAGACGGATGACGCAAACTTCAAAAAAAAAAAAGCCCATGCATGTGGGCCTGGACTTGCAGGCCCGTGTGCGAACCTTTTCTTTATGGGCCAGGTGCTCAGCCTGGCTTACCTGGCCCACAACGCTTAGCCTCATTTTTTTTTCTTTTTTTTTTTTAATATTTTTTTAAATTACTATTTTTTATATGTATTTTTAAAACTAATTTTTGCATTTATGTTTTGATTAATATCTCTTCTCTGTGATTTGTTTTACCTTATTTAGCCTTTTTGAAATAACAATTATTTTTTTTTATTATATTGAGTGTTTTGTTTTTAGGTTAGTGTGATTCATCTATAATTTTTTTTATATTTTATACATAATAAACTTATTTTTAAAAATAAAATCATTTATTTTTTTACAATATTTTTAATATGAGCAGCCTCGCATATAATTGTTTTCCTTTTATTTTATTTAATAAACTTTATGTGTTTGTCGATTTCTGTTACAAATTGATTTTATAAACAAATTCATTAAACACAATTGGTTAAATGACCCATATTAAATATCTTGGTCTATATCCAACTTTTAATTTTTCTAGTTTCTTTTTAGGTTATTGTTAATGATTTATTTATTTATATAAATGATTATCAATTTATTTAATTAGATGCTTGTATGAGTTTTCTGATTTGTATTTTGAATTTTCTTTTTAAAATAGCCTGGACACTAGGTTTTTTTTAAAGAAAAATTGATAACTTGCAACAACGGGCGAGTCAAATAAGTATATATATTTGTGTTAGAGAACTAGGATTCATGTTTTTATTTTGGCATTCAACGATGATACATTGATCATTTGACCATTCCAAAGCTTAAACTTAGTATCAAATATTATATTATTTATGGTTTGTCCAAAGTTCTAGGCTCCTGGGAGGTGGGATCAACCATAGTTTTCAAAGATAAACTAGAAAAAGGGAGAGTTGTGCCGTTACTGAAACTAGTTTGAAAAAAATATTCACCGTTACTAATGAAGATTGCATTTTAATTAGTGCCATCGGATTTTAATAGAAACCTTTCTTGGAATTAGGACTATTCTAAGTTAGGACTACCGGTTCTCCACGTCTTGGAACTTCAATTGAATTCAAAATCTTTTATCATTTGATTGTTTTCATTTTTTTTAATATTATTTTTTAGAAAATTTGAGTACATATAAATTGATCGAAGATAGTAGAACACATTAGTCTAGAAATGAATTAAAATCATATAAGTTGGAATTCAGAGCTAAAAAATATACAGCTCTGTTTTGCTTGAATTTGGCAGTTGAATTGCAAGGTTGTTCCTGGCATGGAATATATATATATATATATATATATATGAAATTTAACAAATTACACTCGTTTAATTCTGTTTCTGAATGATGCCAATTTCCTGTTGATGCATTAACATATTCTTAAAAATTAATTTTTATCTTATGTAATTATTTAAAAGGTTCAAAACAGGATGATAACAAATTAATATTTGTGTGTGGTTTGTATCCATACCCAACATCTCTAGGCTTGACAGAATGTCAGATCCAGATGACATGAGTCTGCCTTGCTTCTAGGTCCAAGTCCTTGGGTGTGACTCCGAGCCGAGCTCAAGTGGACATGGATATGACAAGCTACCAGACTCAACATTCTTAGGTTCAGCTATGCACTGAGCTTAGGCGGACATGGCTCTAGCGATATTCATTTCCCTACACCCCTCGATGTATAAAATTCTTATAAGAGCCTACCATATTGTCATCGCCATTAATATTATGTAAGAGATATTTATCCCATATTAATATTGTGTAAAAGATATTTGTCATTAATTTAATGTTGTATAAGAGATATTTATCCCTCATTAATGTTATTAAGAGGAAAAGACTCTCCAACCCCTCCACTCCACCAAAACGATAAGGTACAGGAGCTATAAAAACCCTTCGAACCACCTAGGTTAAAGGTGGACAATCTCCATTCTCTACTGTATACATATTTTTAGAGCATCTCTCTTTGTAACATTATTGCTTTATTTCTTTACAAAGATACTTACTTAAGCATCTAAGATTTCTCTAACCTACCATAAGGGATCTTTTGTAGGTACATGATCATCCTTATTAAGCTACACCTATTTAGGCTATTTTAGCTAAGGAGAGTAGAGCAATTGTAAGAACCAAGTGATTAACCAATTTATCCATCTATAAGAGCCTTGTTCCTAAGCTTTTTGGGATTTTTTTAAGACATTATCAATTAGTGTTATCTGTGGGGAACATCATCAAAAGGCCATTAACTCTTTTCTGGGTTCGGTTCTGACCTTTCTGAGTTAGTCCATGGTAGACAATCACAATACTCTTAGGATGCAATATACTACAAACCTCTCTATAGTTGTTGGCATATTTGATCCATTAGAGCTTCAACAACTCTTCAATCAGGTCCAATTCCTCATTAATGCAGCGCTAACAACTTAAGCCCAATGAGCCTAGGACAATAACCTGAAGTTGAGCTCTATTATGGGTTTTAGTGACCTCTGTGCTAAACTTGTTTCACATCTTAACACCAGTATACCAGTTAGGAGGGGCTCTACAGAACTCTTTAACGTTACTCAATCAGGAGGAGGATTGTGTACTTTCTTGTGCTCTTGTTGATGCTACTGATAAAGCTTTTTTTTATCTAGAAAAACTATTTTAATGATAAAAAAAATGTTCCAACTTATCTTGTAAGGCATGATTTACTTTGAATTCTAGATGTGCACTGTTTGAAAGAGAATAAAAAAGGTTATACAACAATTTGATCGCTCTAAGTTAGAGTATGATTTTTACTATTTGTCCATGGACTTTATGAGACGAGTAAATCTGGGTTATTCATTTGTCAACTTCATAAATGTAGTTGGAGCATCGAGATTTTAGAAAGCTTTCAACAAGTACAAGTGAAATGTTGGTTCAAACCATAAAATATATGAAGTATCTTTGGCAACAATCCAAGGGAAAAGGAGATCTTGTTCCTCTACCTATAGGTTTTTGATTATATAATCAGTGTGATTTTGGTCAGAGAAGAAAATGGTGTATAATGCCCAGTCTATTATTCTAGATGAAGAAAATATCTTAATTATATATCTCTAAGATATATAATTAAGATACTTGAAGAAAATGGAAATGATAACAGAACAACCTTTGTGACATATTCTTCACAAGCCAAACCTGTCTGTATGGCTAGTGAGGTGAGAAATTGAGTAAGGAGAATATGGACTTTTGTACCAGCCAAAACTAGCTATTAAGAGATAAGTATTAAGAGACTTCATAGACAAATGTTCTTTTAAGAACAAAGTCCAAGACAAGCTTATACCAATGGTTGAGTAGCCAATCTCTTTAGCGAAGCTGAGATCCCACCAGAATTTGTACAATTGATCTCACATTAAGAATTATATGTCGATAAATCTTCCAATTCTAAAGGAAATGGTGCTAAGTGTTAACTGTGAGTCCCCACAGGTAAGCTGACCCTAAAATATGATGGTCTATTCAAAGTCACAAGGGTGGTAAAATCAAACACCTACCATCTACAAGATATGAAAGAAAAGAGTCTCCCTTACACTTGGCACTCTAATCATTTTAAAATTTATCATAGTCAATGAGAATAAGAATGTAAGTTTCTAATATATGAATGACTTATTCAAAATGACAATATATTTTCATTTTCTCTAGGTGATGCCTAATGGCATTTCACCAATCTTTAAGGGATGTATATGAGGTATTCCTAGTGTAATAACACTTAATCTTCCTAGTGCAATGACACCAATCTCCAAGAAATGGATTTGAGGTCTTTTTAGAACAATAACACTAATCTCTAAAGGATGGATTTGAGGCCTTCTTAGTGTAATAACACCATTCTCAAAGGGATTGACTTGGTCTTCCTAGTGCAATAACACCAATCTCCAAAGGATGGATCTAAGGCCTCCTAGTGTAGTAAATAACACCAATCTCCAAAGGATGGATCTAAGGCCTTCTAGTGTAGTAACACCATTCTTCAAAGGATTGACTTGTTCTTCTTAATGCAATAGCACCAATCTTCAAGGGATGAGTTTGAGGCCTCTATAGTGCAATAACACCATTCTCTAATGGATGGATTTGAGGCTTTCTTAGTGCTATAACACCATTCTATAAGGGATTAAATTGGTCTTCCTAGTACAATAACACTAATGTCCAAGGGATGGATTTGAGGCTTCCCTAGTATAATAACATCATTCTATAAGGGATTGACTTGGTCTCTCTAATGAAATAGCACCAATCTCCAAGGAATGAATCTAAGGCCTCTTTAATGTAATAAAACAATTTTCTAATGGATCTAAGGTCTATATAGTGCAATAAAACCACCCTCCATGATAACATAGGATGACCAACCTCAATAAAGCAATATGATCCCCGTCTTATGGACAAGTATATACTATCAAAGCTACCTAAAACCTAGATCTCACTCTAGGCTCTACTCAGAGAGCCACCACCAGGAACCAATAATTTGAGTTCCTATAAATCACTATAAAGTATAATCAATCTATAGTTGTTGGACCCATTTAGACTACCAACAAATGTTTTATAGAAAACGCTTTTATCATCCCTTATCATAATCACCATTAGTATATAGGAATTAGACCCATTAAGATTGTATGAAAGACCTTTAGACTTCAATAAGTTTAGATATAAATTGTTCCAAGTATGGGTGTTGGACCCATATAGACTGCTTAAAGGAGTTACTCCTAGAAATGTTTCTATGGGCATTGGACCTATACATACTCCTTTAATTGTACCAAGTATAGGCATTGGACCCATCTAGGAGTTCCTCCTAAAAATATTTATAAATATGGGCATTGGACCTGGTATGAGAATTTTACTATGGGTGATGAACCCATCCAGACTAAACAAGTCTAACAAAAAAATTTTCTAATAGAAAATACCATGGAAATGAATAAAATTTCAATATTCATTATAGATTGCAAAACCTCATAGGATCGAGGTTGTTTATAAAGCTAAGAGAAATTAGGGAGCTAAGGCTTAAACATTGAGGTCAGGCTCCTCAACAATGTATTCTCTGTGTTGGGCAACTACAACTTTTATAGGGAAGACATCAATGAAGTCAGGCATGAGGACAAGATGAAAAACAACACTAAAATCTTTTTGAATTCCTCTTGACAAGTTGAAGAAATACAAGTTGGACATGAAAAGAAAAATCTTATCTCCAACCATTTCAGTCAATGTTGCGAACCCTCTAAATTTCTCATGGAACTCCTCAGAAGTGTTCTTCAGAACCTTTATCTTCACACGAGAGCTTTGGGCTTCTTCCTTAACAACAAGGAGCTCAGCCCTTAGAGCATCCTAAGATACCCCCATCTCAACAATCCTTTGCTTCAGGAAGGCCATTTCATCATAAGCAAGATGAAGTTCTTTTTCATTAAAGCTCAGTTGAAGGACTTGGCCTCTTATGTCATTTTTCAACGCTGCATAGGCTAATTTGAGCTCTTTCAGCCTAGCCTCCACTGTAGCCTTTTCATCCTTTAGTTTTTGAAGGGCAATATGGTTTACCCTATATCTGGAAATAGCCTTTCTTACTTAGCTCTTCTTAACCATCTAGCACCTATTAGAATGAACGCATATCATGAAAGTCTACCAAAGACAAAGGATGATTGTTGAAAAATAATAACAATAAACTAAAATAATAATCATACAAGATATATTTTTTTACATGAAGGGTTATTTGTCTTGTAAGAGCTAAATGACATTTATAGCTCTTATCAGACATCGTTTGGATGTTTAAAAGAATGTTCAGAAGGCTTTTCAGGCTCTTCACCACCTTTAAGCCATCCTCCCCAAGGTTAAACCTCTCGCCATGAATAGCCTTCATGAACTACTTTTTCTCCTCAGTCAAGGTAGGGAAAGTATAGGGGGCTCAACTAAGGATGAGGTTAACAAAAATATCCTTGAGCCCAGGCAACCCAACTCCTAGTAGAGCACTATGGGCAGAAGTCCCAGTAGTTGAAAAGGTCTTTACAGATGAAAAAAGGTAGGGGTATTGGTATTGAGATAATAAGAGAGGTTGGAGCTACAACACCAGGTTATACAGGGGTGAAGACTCTTATTCTCTTGAAGTGGACAACAATACCTACAATCACTTTATTGATGGGCTTGTTTTTCATCCCTATATCATTCTTGCTTCAGATAAGTTGAAGGATGAAGAAACCTTCTTAGATGCAGACCATACTAAAGTTTCTCCTTTCTCTTCAGCTGTTAACCTTGCATAAAAATAACATCAGAGATGAATATTTAGATGCATAAAAAGCTAAAAGATGAGAAGTTGTATACTTTGCAACAAGGCCTGATAATGTCTTTTTTTCCATCTTATTTATCTCATACTTGGTTGAGGTTGAGGCCAACATAACATATGTTTTTTTTTTTTTTTTCAGTTGAGCTTAAACATGGTTTTTTGTTCACCTCAGGGGAGGTACTTTTCAAAGTGGGCACAACCCTAGACTGCTTACATCCTATGTCTAGGGCTGACCATACCATTGTATCTAATTTTCAACCACCTGCCTCTTTATTTATTGACGTAGGCAGGCTTGCCCTACAAGGTCCCTTTCATGGGTCCGTTAGGTCTGTTGGTGAACGTGAAAAACCAGCGAATATCATTACCACTATCAACACTACCAATTAAATTTTAACAAGTCTTGAAGATATTTACAATGGGCTCGAGTCCAACGAGCTTGAGGAACTTGTCAAAAACAGACAAAATAATCCATCTGTTAGGATGCATTTGGCTTGAGCTTAACCTATAATATCAAAAACTTCCCTTATAAACCCTTGAAAAGAGAAGTTATACCCCAACTTGGACATACACAAGGGGCATTGATTTCACAACACCCTTGGACAGTGGCCAAGGTCAATTGACTAATTCTTTCAGCCCAGGAAGATAGTTTAACCACATACTCTCCTGGTTGTAGACCATTTATAAAGGCCACCACCTCTATGAATAAGGTGCTTGGTTCATTATTCTCAGGGGTTTGAGGTAGTCTTTCTCTCCCTTAGGGTTCTTTAAAGGCAATAATGGAAGAACTTATCCGATGTTAGGAACTACCTTTCTCCTTTCTAGAGGTGGATGCTGGAGTTCCACCCTTTCTAATCTTAGGACCTAGTTTAATAAACCCTTCTCCCCTATTGCTTCCTCTAGTTTTCAGTCAGAAGCTCAACTTACCATTGAAGGAAGCAACATATCTACTCCTAGGATCAGACCTAACTTTTATAGAGTCTATTTTTTCTGAAAACAATAAGAATGAAGAAGAAAACAGTTTAAGGTGGGGAATACCTACAATAACAAAGTTTTTTTTTTCAATATAGAGAACAAATCTCGCTCAAAACTTCTTTGGCAATATGTTTTTTTTATAGAGAAATTACAAGAGTGAAGATAAAAGAAAAGAAGGAATTGAGAGTCATAAGAGTTATAAATAAAATAATTTTTCATCATCACTGTTGAATGAATAAACCTTTATGTCATCACATATCTCCAAAAACCTAATCAATTACTACATTGAATGAACACCACTATTTTTCTTTTCAAAAGACTTTATTTCAATGAGGACAAGCCACCTGGCCATAAGAATCCCAACAATTTTGCTTGGGATAGTCCATTACATGGGAAAGGTAAAAAGTCTATCATTAAAAGATGATAACCTTTCAAATCTTTGCGTATTAAAGACTTGTGGGGGGTTACTATTAGATTAACATATTTTCAAACACTAATTCTTAGCCTAGGTCTTTGTTTAAAAGGTTTAAAGACAAGGTGATAACCTATTGATAGGTAGGTGAGGCTTGCATCCATACCCAACATCATTAGGCGTGACAAAATGCCAGGCTTAGATAACATGATTTTGGCTTGCTTTTAAGCCCAATTCCCTTAGGCGTGGCTACGAGCCGAGCCTAAACAAAAATGGATCTAGCGAGCTGCCAGAACAAAAAACTTTGGGTTCAGCTACGCGTTGATTCTAAGTGGACATGAGTCTTATGAGTTACCAGACCCAATGTCCTTGGGTTCAGCTATGTGCCGAGCCCAAGAAAACATGGGTTTAACAAGTTACCACACCTAACATCCATGAGTTTAGCTACACGTGAAGCCCAACTAGACATGAGTTTGATGAAATGTGAGACCCAATTTCATTGGGTTCAGCTACGCGTTGAGCCTAAGCGAACATGGGTCTAGTGAGCTACCAAAATCAATGTTCATAGGTTTAGCTACATGCTGAGCCTAATAGGACACAAGTCTGGTGAACTGTCAGACCCAATGTTATTGGGTTCAATTAAGCACTTAGCCCAAGTGGACATGACTCTGGTGAGCTGTCAAACCTAACGTCTTTGGGTTCAGTTATAGACATGGGTCTGACAAGCTACCAGACCTAATATCCTAGAGTTCAATTACATGCTGAGCTCAAATAGTCATGGGTCTGGCGAGCAGTCAGTCTCAACGTTCCTGGATTCAGCTACGCGTTGATCTCAAGCAAAAATGAGTCTAGTGAACTGTTAGACCCATTGCCCTTGGGCTTGGTATTGTGCCTAACCCAAATAGGTATGGGTCTGGCGATCATTATAGACCATAGTTATTAAACCCGATTCAGGGATTGACCCGGCCGAGGAGCCAGGTCTCGGGTTTTATGGGTCAACCCAAATCAACCCGGAAACTCACTCATTTTTCTTTCTTTTTTAAAGCTGTTACAACTGCTTCAACACAAAAGTAATATTCCCATAACTTTATAATTTTACTTTCCCAGTCAAATGGCTCCAAAAGGCAAAAGCTACGGGGAATGCCCCCACATTGTAAATTTACTAGTCAACTAATTTTTTTGAAGGAAAGATACACAAATTAAACCTAAACTTTTCCCTGTCTCTACCAAATAAAACAAGCCGCTGCCGCCCCTGCTTTTAGATTTTCTCTCCCAAAATCAGCCTCTCCCAAAACCAGCCAAAGCTTCCCTTTTTGCTTGGCCAAAACAACTGTCATGCCCGACTGAGTATCAAAAATTGAAAGATAAAAGACATTCTCTTCCCTTCTTTCTTCACTCTCGTTCTAGAAGGCATTCCATCAAGCAGTAGGAGACTAAAGAGCCACGACTTCCTTCATCCCTCTCTCAGTCACCCCCCTGGTTGGCCAAAACTAGAGAGCCCCTCCTTCTTCTTCCCTAGCCGCCTCCGTCTCTTGGCCAAACCAGAACCGCCGCCCACCGACATAGGAGACCAACCCGACCAGCCTCCAACGACAGCGTCCCTCACTCTCCTTTCCTCTCTGCTGCTGCTAACAACAACTGATTGTAGAGAAGATGATGAAATAATAAGGGAGGCCGAAGGACAGAAACCAAATTTGAAAAGGGGAAAAAAAACCGGGTCTCGTCCGGGTTCACCCGGGTCATCCGGTCATGGGTCGACCCGCCGGGTCGACCGGGTTTTGCCGGGTTGTTGCACCAGCCGGTCTTTTAACAAACCCAAACCGGTCCAGGTCCCGGGTCGACCCGCCGGGCCGGGCCGGGTTTAATAACTATGTTATAGACCATATATTAGGCCATAAGACTTCATTTGTTTATTTTTGTGACTTTTAACATAAAATATTAATGTCAATGATATTCATCTCCCTACATCCCTAAGTGTATAAAAGTCTTCTAAATGCTTACCATATTTTCATCGTCATTAATATTGTGTAAGGAATATTTATCCCTTATTAATATTGTGTAAGGAATATCTTTCTTTTATTTATTATTGTGTAAGAGATATTTATCTTTTATTAATGTTATCAGGAGGAAAATACTCTCTAACCCCTTCACTCCAGTAAAATGACAAGGTTCAGGGGCTATAATTACCCCTTGAACCACCCAGGTAAAGGTGGACAATATGCATTCTCTATTACATGTATATTTTCAGAGCATCTCTTTCTAAAATATCATTGTATTATCTCTTTATAAAGATACTTAAGCATATGAGATTTCACTAACCCACCTTAAAGGACCTTATGCAAATATATACATGATCAATCACATCAAGCTATACCCATTTAAGCTATTTTAGCTAAGAAGAATACAATAATTATAAGAACTAAATGATTAACCAATTTATCCATTTATAGGAGTCTTATTCTTATTCCTAAGTTCCTTGAGATTTTTTAGGATATCATCACCATCAATAAAACAACCACCAGTAAAACAAGTGAATTCAATATATCAACAATTACATTTAACTCAAAATTGTTTTACTTTATAATTGGTTTCAAACCATGTTAAGTTCTTTCCGTGTGGTCTGCATGCAATTATATATCAGGCAGCAGAAAAGATAAAATGATAATCTATAAAATATATATTTCCGGGTTGCTAACTATAAATCTCTATCCGTAAAATCTTGTGGTGTTTGATCACATTTCGTAATTAATTAAGAGATATCCTTTCTTGTGTATATTGTTCAAGGGCCAAACTTGGAGGTAGAGCAAGCCAGGTCGAATTAAGAAGAAAACGTAAACTTGAAGGTCGAATCCATGGCCAAAGTGCTTTTGAAAAGCTACTATAGCCGCACTGAAACTGCCCCTCTTGGTTGATAGCAATACTGATTCAGTAGATATATGGTTATAGAATAGTGTTGATGTGCAGCAAGGAATAACTACATCTACAAGTCAAGTAATGAATATTCTAGCCATGTACTACTACAAGTAGCGTTGAAATTGAGAAGAAAGCCATACTGAAAAGTTTTTGATGAGAGATCAGATCATGAGGAGATATCCTAATAGCAAGTCACTTTTCTCATCATCATCACTATCGCTGGGGTCTTCACCTTTTTTGGTCCTGTTGGTTGTTTTACCTTTGATTGTGATACCAGTATTCATTTTTACAAGCTGTCTTAAGACCTCTTCTTGGTCTAAATATTCCATGCCTTCTCCATTGACATGGAGAGTTGGTTTCTTTGATAACTCCTACACCTTTGCTTCTTTTGCACAATCTGAAGCCTCTGTTGTAAGTTATAATACTTCCACTTTAAATTCCCTTTATCCAGATGATCAAGCCACGTCGAGTCTTAGAGAATCTAATGATGAAGGTGCTTTTGCCAGAGGAGTTGTTAAGATCAGACACAGCAAGTTAGAGAAAATGGAAGCAAATTTGGCTAAAATCAGGTCTTCCATAAGAGAAGCTGCTCGAGTTCGGAACTTAACATCAATCTATGAGGATCCAGACTATGTGCCCAAAGGTCCAATATATAGGAATGCGAATGCTTTTCATCGGTATAAATATGAATGAATTCATTTCCGACTTCCTTCTCTTAATTTCTTGTTAATTAATCTAAGCCTGACAATATTTTGAATTGGTTGTAGGAGTTACTTGGAGATGGAGAAGCTGTTCAAAATATACATATACAAAGAAGGTGATCCTCCCATGTTTCATGACGGTCCATGCAAGAGTATATATTCCTCAGAAGGGAGGTTCATTCATGAATTGGAGAAGGGAAAATCATTTACAACTACAGACCCTGACGAGGCTCTTGTTTATTTTCTGCCATTTAGTGTGGTCATGTTGGTTCAGTACCTATACGTGCCAGGATCCCATGAGATTGATGCCATTGGGAATACTGTTGTAGACTACATCAACGTCATTGCTGATAAATATCCCTTTTGGAATCGAAGCCTTGGTGCAGATCATTTCATTCTCTCTTGCCATGACTGGGTAAGCGATCTCTTCTTTCAAGTACCCTTCTCACCCCACAAGCTACAGTAAAAATCCAAGTTACTAGCTTGATTTATAAGATATTATGGGAATGATTGATCATCGAATACTCTTTTCATTTTCTTTTAGGCCAAAACTGGAATATTCCTACTTTCTTTGAGCTGTAAAGCATATCATGCCTTTTTCATCGATTAATTGTCTTTTTGTTTACAGGGACCACGTACTTCTTCTTACGTCCCCCATCTGTTTAACAATTCCATCAGAGTTTTATGTAATGCAAATACTTCTGAAGGATTCAACCCTAAAAAGGATGCCTCATTTCCAGAAATCCATCTAAGAACAGGAGAAATCACAGGGCTTGTCGGTGGTCCCTCCCCATCTCGGCGATCAATTCTTGCATTCTTCGCTGGCCGTCTTCATGGGCACATTAGGCGTCTTCTTCTTGAGCAATGGAAAGATAAAGACCAAGATGTGCAAGTCCACGACCAACTTCGAAATGGTATGTCATATGACTCCATGTTAAAAAACAGCAGGTTTTGCTTATGCCCTAGTGGGTATGAAGTGGCTAGCCCAAGGATTGTGGAAGCTATATATGCAGAATGTGTTCCTGTGTTGATTTCAGATGGTTATGTACCGCCATTCAGTGACGTGCTTAATTGGAAGGCATTTTCTATACAAGTGCAGGTGAAAGACATTCCAAAAATCAAAGACATATTAATGGGGATATCTCAAAGACAATATTTGAGAATGCAAAGGAGAGTGAAGCAGGTGCAAAGGCATTTTGTTGTGAATGGAATTCCCAAGAGATTTGATGTGTTTCACATGACTATCCACTCTATTTGGCTTCGGAGGTTGAACATTCGAATTCATGATTAAATATTAAAAAAAAGAAAGAGGATCTCTTTAAGTAGACTTACAATCAATTAATTAACCTTTTTCTTTCTAAGAAAAGTTATTCCTGTTTTTTTTGCACTGTATACATGCAGCTAGTTTTCGAATAAGAAAAGTAATTTTTACAATTGATATCAGCAATTAACTTAATTCTGGATGAATTAATTGAACTTCAGGGAGTAACTTTGACATGTCAAACTAAAATTCCCATCAAATAGAGAATGACAAATGCAAATAGGATTAGGATCGAGGGTAAATAGTATATTTAATTCTTATACTTTTAATTTGATCTTAGTTTGATATTTTTATTATTTTTTATCCTAATGTCAGCCGAACTCATTTTTTTTTGTTTTTTATCATTTGATCTATTCATCAACAATAGTCCAAGAATATCACCAACTATATTTGATGAAAGGATTATATTTATACATAATAACTTTAATAAAATAAAAAATTAAATGTGTATTTGATTTTAAAGTGTTTGTGTTTATACAAGAGTGCATTTGTGTTAAAAAGATATTAATTTGATTTTTTAAGCTTAAATATGTGTTAAAGATCTCTTTCAAATGCAAATTGGAGTACAAAATAGAGTTGTAAAAATAAAATTGAGACAAGAAAATAGTAAATGGATCAAAGTAACTCAAAGCTAAAAGTAAAAGGGACCAAGTACAATACTTGCTTATATGGTTGACTTCCAAAACATTAGGGCCATTTATTATGCAAGCATTTAATATTCATAATAGACTTAACTAAACTTAGGTATATCCAAATCAATAGGCTTATCAAGATTGATTCGCTTATAATCTTGTATGGTGAATTAAACTTGCTTGATAATTTCTCAAAATGAATTAGCTATAATTTTGCATTGTTCTAGTAGGAACCAATAAGTCTATGTTTAAAAATTAGAGACCTAGCTAGGTTCATCATTTTTAAGTTAATTTTTTTTTTTTACTTTAAGCAAAACTTGCTAGTTATAGTTAATTTTGTAATTATTCATCTTGGTTAGACTCAAATGAGGGAGAATATGCTAATAAAAATTAGTGACGGATATCTTTGATGGGTCTAGGCTTAACAACCTTGTCCAACTCATCATAAATAGGTTCCGCCACCCCCTATGCATAAACCACGAGGCATGGCCTATGAACTCATTTTCCCATAGTTTTATAAACCACATATCTTATTCGAGTCTATCATACTCAGACAAGATTTCTCATATTGGTTTTAGGCACAATATTTACCTAGTGTCTAGTAGGATCTAAGACCAGTGACATATTTTTCTAAGAAAGGCTTGTTGACCCAACTAGCTTTATCTTCTAAGTGACCTTATTGGCCAATCACCTCAATAGTTTGGTTCAGGATGCCTGTACCCAAATTTAAGACCATCACCGACTTTAATAGATCGGTTTGGAGAGTCATGCCTTGAATCAACTGCTTGAATCCACTTTTACCTACCAACCCTTTGTATGATTTGTATTTATCTTTTAATACTAACTTCACCTTCTCACCATAACTAGGCTTACATGATGATGTTAATACATGTCCATGCCTAAAACCTGACCCACGTAACTAGATTATTTCATAATCAATAGTATAATCACCCACCATTAGGGGTTATTATCTCACATAATTGCCTTTAAATAGACCACACTATCTATTTCTACTTTTGTCCTCTACTTTACGTAAGTTGGTATGATTTATGGGCATGAATCACTAGGTAAGGGGTTCCATTCATTTAAGCAAAAAAAAAAAAAAAACATTCATTTCTCACATCTTCTACATTTATCATCTTCATTTACTATCTTTATAACATATAATATACACTATTTAAAGAAACATTCCCCATACATACGTATTAACTTAATCATCAAATGGCACCTATACTATACAAAGAACTTGTTTTGTAAGAGTTCATGAACTACCATCCAAACTCTTTTTCCTTCACCTTCAAAGCCTAATAATTACCTATGGAAAATCCTAAAATTTAATGAAGTTTGCTTCAGACTTTGTTAGTGGTGCTATATATAGGAAGTAGAACAAAAACCAACTCATTCCTATATTTTTATGCATGTTCTTAAATTATTTTTATGGCTGACAATCCAGAAACACCAAGACATGGGAGAGCTATAAACCTTCTCACTACATGTGCTCCTCATCTTCTCCCGATTTGCAACAACTTTCCTAACAAGTGAGAGTTCTTAGCAAGGTTATTCTATCCACACGAAAGCAACTCAAGGATTTCCCTTTTCTTAACAATTGACACAATTATTGGCTTCATCACTAGCACCAGTAAGTGCATAAAAAAAACTCTAATTCCTATTATAGACAAGTCAAAATAAACTGCAAGAGAGTAGGCAAGAGCATCATCGCTCCTAAAAGCCATAAATAATCCATTATCGCTATTATGAGTAGCGTTTTCGAAGTGGACTCTTTAAGCATAATCTTTAAAAGTCCAAAACCAAACTAGTAAGTAGTCACAATTATAAGTGAAATCGTCTCCATCACCATCACTCCTCCTAAAAGTCTTCCTCAGATAGTTTTGAGTAAATAAAGCCCTAAAAAAAGTGAAATATATGGATATACAAGCCTCTAAGGTAGATGGATATAACCCCTACTAGGTGAAGGTTTATTTAATGTCTAAATGAATATTCGACTCTAGTCTCTCTAAGGACATCATCTTCACAAAGATGAATGTGAACATTATGATGGGCTTACAAACCTAGAAGAGTATATAAAAAAATATACGTAATAATTTAAAGTTTATCATACAAGATAATGATGCCAAGTGCAAGATCCTCTTAACCATATTCCACATATTCATCTAAATATGGTATCATGACTTGGAGCTTAACTCTATTATTAGCTTTGATAATATTTATGCAAAGCTCATTGTCCATTTTAACACAAGTATCCCAAATAATAAGATATTCATCAAGTCTTTTACCATCACCTAATAGGAGGACGAGGACACTAGAGCATACCTAAAAAGGTTCAATGAGGAGATGCTTAAGGTGGATGGCTTTCTTAAACGAGTTTCCATAAATGCCTAGATTAATGAGGTTCATGACTTCATTTTAAGGAGAGAGCTTTGTGCTATCTCAGATAAAGAACTCATTAAAGTAAAACAAGTATTAATTCTCAAAGTTAAAGAAAAAAACTCTAAGCATGATCGATAATCTAATTGTCCTCAAGAACTTGGAAGGATAAATTTACAGTCACTTTATCTTTTCCAAACTCATGACTACACTTTTGAAACCACCAGAACATAGGTGTTTGAAGATAAAAAATAATTTATACAATGCACTCCTTCTATAAAGGGTGATACCACACACACACACACACACATATATATATAACCTAAATAAGTACTATTTATTTTATATAGATAATAGACATAATACTAAGAGATATTATGACTTAAAGAAATAGATGAAGAAATTGATTGGCAAGGATTATCTCTATGAAATAAAAAGCCTGGCTGAAATATAGAGGGGGAAAAGGTAGGCATGTCATATAAGATATTATTTAAGATCAATATGATTTTAGACGGGTTTTTAGTAGGTGGTTACTTTAGCTAGAAGAAAAATACTTATAGGAAACAAATGTTTGTTGTCTCTCAACTTTCAAATCTATGAAATAAACCTATCATATTTACACTTAAAGATGAAAAGGGGGTGAACTTTCTCTATGAGGCAGTGTTAGTGATCACTACTATCCTCTCTAACTATACAAAGCACATAGTATTCATGGATGATGAGTGTATTGAATATTCTCTCCTAAAAAGTGATGACATAAATGGGCATTAACTTATCTATATTGACTTCAATTAAAACTCTATTAATTAGGATAAAAGGAAAATATGTACTAATTGAGGCAACCATAGATATATTAATCACCATATGTTCCTAATAGATATACCAATCATTATATTCACCTATCTTATATATTGTGCTTTCTATAAACTTTATTATTATCAAAATGAACTTGGTCTATAACATCATATTTGATAAATCCTGTCTTCATAAGATTAATATGACAATTAATACCAAGTACTTGGCTCATGATATTCACAACTAAAAAAGGGTCGGTCATTGTAAGAGGGAATCAGATGGTCTCTAATAGATGTATATCTATTTACTTTAAGGGCAAAAAAGTCTTATTAGCAACCTAGGAAAGGTCGGCTCTTTGAATAAGATACAAGAGGTAAATATAGAGTGAGTCAACTTCTTTGATGAGATCTTGTGGGCTTATAAAACCACCTAAAAGTCTATGAAGGAAACACCATTTCTTTTCACTTATGATTCTAAAACCATGATATCTATTAAGTTCAGATGCCCAATCTATAAAATATCATATTACTTTTTTAAGGGTAATAAGAGAGAATTTAAGGTAAATCTAGATATCTTAAAAGAAATCTAACTCTTCTTTTCTCTTTTAGAGAAAGAAATACATATATAAGAAAAATTAGTACCATAATGCCAAAGTGAAAAAAAAAGCAATTGAAAGTGAGGGACTTGGTATTGAGAAAACTATAGTCTACATAAGTTTATAAGGAAAAGGCAAACTAATCCTAAAATAAGACAGGCCATCAAAGTCACAAGAGTGATCAAGACCAACACTTCCCTTCTCTAAGAAATGGAAAGGAATAATTTTCGTTATACATGATATTTAAATCACTTAAAGATGAACTATCAATAAATAGATCTTTTATACTTTAACGTTTTTTCATAAATAAAAGAAGTGGTACTTTCTGTATGTTCAATCATCATTATATTCTCTCTACTTTTACCCTCTAGAAAAATATCCATAAGTCTCTATATAATTCCCCATCCCAAAAAAAAAGAGGCTATTTTATCTAGGTACAATCTCTATCCAAGCATAAAAACAAGCTTGCTTGATTACAAGGCATTTACCATCCATGCAAAAATAACATTTTGCCTAGATACAACTTCAATCCTTTTGAAGACATAAATGACCATTTTGCTTAGCTAAATGATGAACAAAAACATAAAAAAAATTTAACCAATAAACCCAAAGAGCAATATCATTCAAATATAAATTTCATATCTTGTATACACCTATTCAACCTAATATTAGGGGGTTAACCACCTCGCATATAAAGTTTTGAACTTTCAATTTTTTTTTAATTAGGGTTCCCTTTCACACACATATATAAGCCATTAAATTTCACTAAGTAACGATATATAAGCCATTAAATTTCACTAAGTAACAACATCATTTTTATTACTCAAGCTTAAACTGTTTTAGATACCTAGGAATTTTTCTAAGTATAGGGACTCTAAATCCCCTATTAGGACATATAATTAGACTTCGGCCCTCAAATAAAAAGTGCTATAAAACTTAGAGAATAAATTTCTACCATATAAAATGAAAAACACAACACTTGTAAAAACATTAACTTTATGAAACCACAAATCATAAAGCCTAACTCGAGCAAATACATAATACATATATTAAAGGGACCCATAAGACTAGGAAAAAGGTTATTAAACTATATAGTAAGAATAAAAATAATAAACAAAAGCTAGACTATTCATCAACCTCTTAGAGATCCTTCTTAGCTAAATTGTTTCAATCTCCAAGTTAGAATCATTCCCTTTCAAAACAATAGCACCATGTATAAACAACTTCTCTATTGAACCTTACTCTACTCGATCTTCCACCACAACTTCCACCTTATCCAAATGGTCTTTTTTTTTCCTATCTACTTTGAAAGCTTTACCATCCTCTTTTTTAGTCTCCAAAATCATATGTTGGCCCTAAGTAACTATCTCATCATGTTTAAGAAAGAGTTCCCCAAAGTCAAGGATAATAGCTAGAAGAAAGACTTATGTAAAGTCCATGTCGATATCAATAGATAAATTAAAGAAGTGACTCGTCACTTCTATAAGCTTATCCTATAAGGTCTTCAATAGAGAAAGGGTCCCTTTAAACTTGGCCTTGAACTCATTTGAGGTATTCTTCAGAGTCCTCACACGGGAACATTCAACATGAACATGATCAACATCACTCTTATCCATAAATGGGTCATAAATCCATCTCTTTAACCTTTCATTATTAGGTAAAAAGCTCAAATGGTCAGCTTTATTAATGTTTTTCCTAACAATGTTAAGTTATTTTACTTAGGCATCTTTTGTTGTCAAACTTTACGGAGAGCCTTTTAGAAGTTGTTAAGTAAGGTCTCAAAAGATATTTGGGTGTTGTTTATAGCTCGAAGAGCTTAATTAATCTCATTGACCACATTCAGAGCCTAAAGTGCATCTGCGTTTTCTCCCACTTAAAATTATGGACAATATGTACCTGTATTTGGAAGGCCTATAATAAAATATTATAAAAGGAAAAAAAAAAAGGAAATGGAACAAGGAACAAGGACATAAAAAAATAAATAACACTTATATAGAATTATCTATGAAGTGAACTCTAAATAGTTGGAGAAGTTTCCCTTATTACTGTACCACTTTAGATCTCTAGGAATTTACTAGAGCCCCTCCTAACACATAAAAAATGGGTATCCCTCTTATCCCTTATATGGTAGGGTTATTACCGAATAAGATTTTTATGTCATGTCTCTTTTTTTTATCCACTTTAACATTAAGAGAACCATATATCCCAACGTTGGCTTTCGGGGTTGGGTATTGGTTTTAGGAGTAACTACCACCTTGAGGAATATAGGGGTAAGGGAGCTATATTTCTACTTTTTAGAGGAGTACTCATAAGAAAAACTAGAGTAGGATATTAAATGAGAGTTTGATCCCTTTTATTGACATAAAAGATTACGAAAAGTCATTTCTCTTAACAAGAATACATGTATTCTCTTTTGGAAGGCTAACCTAAAAGCAATTCAACCAAAATTTATTTCTATGGCTAGGCTTTTTTTTTTTTAAGTCTATGCTCATGTTTGTTTTGCTTATTCCAACAATAAGGCTTACTCAACCTCTTCCTCCTAGAGTTTAGCAATGACCTCCTCTAATAACCAAGAACCGAATTCGAACAATGAGATTCTTAATTGTCTCTTTTGAAGCAATTTTTTTTTGTTGATTTTTAGACTAAAGTCCACCTACATTAATATAAAGGTTCACAATACATCATAAAAAAAATACACAAATCCAAGATAATAGTTCCTATATATGCACTACACCCTTCTTCAGAGTGTGTTATTTGGCTAGAAGATTAATGTTATATTATTCTTTGTACTATTGCAACTATTTATATAACAATTTCTCTTCTTCTGAAAGGCCTAGTCTTGAATTGTATAAGCCTTTAGTGATCCTCTAAAAAATAAAACACCCTTATATCTTTTGGCCCCTAACCAGAGAGCTTCTTGCTTGTACTTCAAATTGCACAACTCTCATTTCAAGTCTCTCACATGATCTGTCTTACCATGAAAAATTCATTTTATGCAACTTTTAGCCTAACTTAAGAATACATTGAACTAGGATAGTTCATGTGATCTACTAGCACACCCAATTAACTAATAATAGTATTTGAATATTATAAGGGATTACGCTTCCCTAATATGTCACATATGCTTCTTAAAGGAAAAAGGATACTCATCCATTTTGGTGTAGTTGGCTTATAAAATCTTAAAGAAAATCATATATGCAAAATAAGTGAGGGGTAACTCATACTCATACTTATTTTTATTTTTAGGCATATAAATAGGAATTTTATCTCCTACCCCCCCTCACGAGCTGATATACTCATATTATTTTATATTTTTAGTACCTTATTCTTATTTTTTTTATTCATATTTTATGTCTTAAAATATCTTACTTATTTGTTTTTATGCTTAACAGTGCTAAGGAGACACAAAGTATAAAAATAAGCTAAATGAAGTATTTTTAGCATAATTTCAAGCAAATGACTAGAAAAAGCACATTGGGACATGTCAATTGAAGCTAAGAAATGCAAATTTTTAATTACATTAGAAACCCAACTTGAACAAGGAATCATAGTGGGGTTAAGATTGGTCAAATCAAATATGCCAAACTAGACCTATGTATACTCTTTGGACCATATTTAGACTATAAGTGAAGTTTTGTTACGATTCAAGTTGAATTGAAAATTAGACATCTTTATCTTTCCATCCATATATGGTAGGCTCAATAACTCATTTGTATAAGAGAAAACAAAATCTTTAAAATCAAGTTTGAAATATGCTATCAAACTAGCATGAGTCCAGCCAATCTTACTATGTTGAGATAATGATATGAAGCTCATTAATGACATGACAAGGATCCTACTTGACCAAGAAACCTCTCTAGGAATGCATAAGTTATTAAAGTCAGATTAATGTAAGGAAACCTTAAAGTAATCTGATTAGGAATTACTTATTAACTGAAAAACTTCTCCGCCTCTTAACTCCATATATAACCAAACCTAACCTCTAAAAAAAAAGGTAATTGCCTTCAACATATAGGAGAAAAGAAAGAGAGATTATATTGTTTTTAGAATTATATTTTTATCTTTTTTATTTTTTGAATTTGCGACAAGCTTAGTTTTCAATTTGAAGAGGTCAATACTCTTGAATTTTAAATTATCATGGGGATTTATGCTTAAAATTATTCTATATCTAATTATCATACATGGATATCTTATGGTTTTATATGATTAAACTTGATGATTAATGATTCAAAATTCTATATGATGCATAATATTTGTTTTTTGGTTTTAAATATTTTGTTATTGATTAGTTTATGTTGAATGCATAACTAATTAACTTAAATAACAAAAATATTTAATTTTCAAACTCATGTTTGATTATTTGTTACTTGAAAAATATATGTTTTGATTAAATTAGCTCCCTATACGTATTTAATTATCATGAATCAATTGTACCAATCTTGATCTTAATATTGTCACGTAATTAAATCTTATATGCTTAATAAAGGTTATTATGTGATTATGGTTAATTAATATACGGATGCTAGGTTAACTAAAAAGTAAGGATAGGTAGAAAAAAAAATTATTTTTTTCATTGTTAATTTATTTATTATCACAAATAAGATTAGAAAATATATCTAAATTCAATGATTGATGTTTAAGTATCATTGAGGAATACTTCATATAAAAAATGTTTTTTCTTTTTAATTTTTTTTATATTATGTTGAATCTGCCTCTTAATTTTCATAATTGATTTATTTTGTTTTCTTAGATTTCTAAGTTGTTTTTAGTTATTTTAGATCATAAACAAAATCCATTTTTTAATTAAACTTGCATATTACTTGATGTCGTAGATTAGCATATTTCATGCATTTGTACTTGGTTTGCTTTAATTTAAACTTAAATAGCTTGTCTTAATTGAGTAATTAAGTTCTAATACTTGTATCTTTATGAGATAATACCCTTAATTTGCATGACTCTTATCACACCCGGATATCGCGATGACCGATTAAAAAAATCATCTTGATTGGAAAACGAACAAATATTTGACATTTTGTTCTTTTAGGGGAGAAGGTCTTGTTCAAGGAGTCGTCACCTAGTATTATGGTCACTAGGAACCCTAACTGGTCAACAGAGATTCTATGGTACGGAATTAGTTACGCGAAAGGGAAGATATTGTCACCCCTTAAGCGTCCTACCTGAGGCAAGCTGCATTGCTGGTTTTGTCTTAAATTGCTAAAGGTTTGTTTGTGTTCCATTTTTATTGGTCATCCTATAATATTCCCGACTCTGACGTTAATGAATATTTGCTTACGAATATTTCCAACTCTGACGTTGATAAATATTGTATAACCCAAAAAGTATAATATTCCTGACTCTGGCGTCAGTGAATAAATTTGCAAAAATTTGAATTTTTTAAGAAAGGAAAAACATTTTTTTACTATCTATTTTTCCTGGTCTGTTCACCGGTTGAGTATAGAAACAAGTGAATTATAATTCACTTGCTACAGTAGCAAGTGAATTATAGTTCTCAGCTACTGTAGTGTCAATTATAGTTCACAGCTACTGTAGCGTGAATTATAATGCAGGAGGGGAAAAGGTAAAGAACTTACCTGTGCAGGGAGGCAAAGTCGAAGACGATGGCGATGAAGATGTTAGGTTGCTGGTCGAACGGACGCTCTCTGCTTTGCTTCTTCCTGTTTTTCACTTTCTCTCTGAGAGTCTGCCTGATGCTGGAGCTTGATGATGAAGACGATGTCGAAGGTGTGCTGGTTTGCCAAAGCTACCTTCTCTCCTTCTCTGTTTCTGTTCTTCGTGCGCTTCTCCTCTGGTCGTCGGCTCTTCAAAACTGTATCCTTGGTCGACATTGCCACTGCCCACTCTGTGCCTACCAGCAGGTCCATCTTCGACTAGTTTAGCTCCAGGCATTACTTGACCACCTCGAGCTGTCTGACCTTCATTCGACTTGACCATAGCTGGTGCTGGCTTTGAAGAAACAATGTTGATCTCCTCCACTTTGCCAGGAGCACCAGACTGAGGTTTTTGCACATTTGTATCAGTTGAATTTCTCTATGCACTTCCGACAAAGCGAGGTAGTTGAGTTCGCCGAAAGAAAAAGAAAAGAAAGGCAGGAGCTGGCATAATCTGCCGAGGAAATGGCAGTCACCAATGAGCCTAACTGCTGGTGTTCCAGGAAAAGTTCCAGTGTTAATGCTTATCGGCATAATGGAAGATGGACCACTTATGGGATTCGGAGTTGAATTGGTCACTCCATCAGTCGTGCTACTAATCTTAGCAATGGCAACTTGAACCCAAGCTTGCATCTGAGTGCTTCCAGTGGAACTTGCAGAGCCACTTTGACCACCCTGACTTGGCGTAGGAGATGCTGAACTTTGAGTAGGACTAGTCACCATATTGTGGTTACTGCCTGTGCCTGCTGTAACATCATGACTAGCCAGTGTGCGATAGAAACTTGCATAACACCGTAGACGTGTGATAAAATGTGAAGCTAGATCAAGATCTGCATCAACATAAGCCTGCATGAAATTCTCATGGTTAGAGAAAATCATCAAATCAGTAAACCTGATGTTGTGGTTATTGGTTACTGATGCTGGCCATGGAGACGCTGGTGAAGGAAGACTGGTGCTCACGGTTGATGATTCAACTTATTGTTCACGGTGGAGAAGAAACTTCTCATGACTGAGGAGCCGGTACACGCTTATTGGAGTTTGTAGTTTGCTGGAATTGATAGAGCTCTTCTGCTGCTGCTGCTGCTGCTGGTTGGAGGACGCGCGCCTTGCTGGTTGCTGATGCATGCTCACAATGCATGGAGGTGGCTGAGATGAAGGATGATGGTTAATGGGGAGAGTGAGAACGGGGAGGATGAAAAAGGAAAAATCCGAGGAGGGGGAAGGTATGGCTGGTTTGAGACCAGGGAAGAAGAGAGGAAAAAGCTGGGGGAAGGGGCAGCGGCGGCTAGTCTAGGATTCGGCCGCGCCCCCTCTTTTTTATAAATGTTCTTTTTTATTTTTTGTAGGGTTTCTGGTAATGGCCTTCTCCTGGGGTTTTCTCCCATTTCTGCATACACTGAGATCTGTATTTATAGTGCAAGAGTCCCTTCGCGTGTGAGAAACCAAGTTTCAATCAAACTCATTCTTTTCTTTGAAGTTTGAATTTGATTAAGAACCAAATTTGAAAGCGGATAACTATCATTATCTTGAAGAAAAGGATTATCTTGAAGATAGATATTATCTTGAAGACAGGGATTATCTTGAAGATAAAGATAGAATGAAAAAAGTACATTGTAGTCCTGGTTTTCACGCAAGTTGACAAATCATACTTTTCATCGAAATAAATCTCTTATCTTTTAATTTTATATTTTAAACCCTGTAAAATTAAATTAAAAGTCAATGAGTTAAAATTGGGTTACAACAACTCTAACGCTCGTCACGAGCCCCTTCGAGCTGCCTGCTTTTTCTCTCTACTCGGAGGGATGTTCTTGCCATGTATCCTCTTTTTAATAGGGCATTAACATCTATAATATAGAATATGATGGTTGTCTTATGATAAATATCTTCTAATTGATCCCTAGGTTGCTTGATTTCCCACAAATGTTATCTTTTATTCTCTACCAGAGGTTTTATAACTCTCACTTTGATCTCTCTATACTCGGTTCTATAGGGTCTCATAATCTTTTTTTGGCCTCACCATGATCAAATCTAGAGGGTCTTTTAACCATCACTCTAGGCCCACTAGGCTTAAACCCAAATGTCCATGAGGGCTCCTTTTTTTGCCCCATGATCTAGATATATGATAGATATTTTTTCATCCATTTTAATTTTTAAAAGGCAAAAGCATTTTGCATTTATTTCATATATTCATGCGTTGTCTTTCTGAATTTTCTACATTCATATACATAATGACACATCGGTATGAAAAATGACATGACACTTGATTAGATAATCTGGATAGGATAAACCAATATGAGATGAGTATGGATACCACATTAGATCTTTAAGTCACCTTGACCATGAAGACTTGAGGGACTACTAATGGGTCTAGGTTTAACATCTTCGAGCTTGACTCATCAGACATAAGTCTAAGATTGGGCTCGAGGGGTCTCCCCACCTTTATGCATAACCAAGAGATAATGCCAATAAACATATTTGTCCAAGGCCTTAAATCTTATTCATTTTTTCCATGCTCGAACAATATTTCTCATATTAGGTCCAAGTACATCTTTGGACTAGTCTCTAATGGCATCTAAGGTTAGTGACTCATTTTCTAGAAAAGATTAATAAGCTCAATTAGCTCAATCTTTTAAGTGGTCTAATTGGCATATTTCCTCAATAATTAGCTTCAGGATGCCCATACTAGAATTCAAGACCTTCACATCCTCTAATAGTTATAGTTAGATTTAAGGATCCCTTGCTCTGATCCAACTACCTAGGTCAACTTTTACTTGCCAACCCTTAGTATGGTTGGCATTTAGAATTTATTGCTAATGTGATCCCACTATAATTGGGCTTCACATTAAGGCGTTAAGGTATGCTAATGCCTAAAACCTAGCAAATCTGACCATATTATTTTACAATCAACAATGTAACCACCCATCATCATAGGCTATTATCTCACATAATTGCTCTAAAATAGGCTACACAGTCTATTCCTATATTTATCCTCCACTTTATGCAAGTTGCCATGATATATATATGCCTATAGATAACCACGTATGGATTCTGATCCATTTTGACATAACACTCTCTTTCCCTACAACTCTTGTATTTATCATCTTCATTTATTATCTTTGCAGCATATAACACACAATCTTTAAGATAATATTCCTTTTATATTTTTACTAATTTAATCATCAGATGATATTTTATACTATACATGGACTTGTTTTAAAGGATTTTGTGGACTATCAATTATGCTCTTCTTCCTCAACCTTCAAAGCTTAATAATCAGCTCTAAAAAAGCTTGAAGTTTATTAAAGTTTGCTTTAAACTTTGTTAATGAATCATTTTAAACCACACATGTTATGATTAAAAGATGCTTTTACATTATAATGTCATAATATCAATAATCCCTAAAAGAAACGTTATTAAACTCAGCCTAATAGGTCAACTCAACGACCTACCAACCTGGCTCTTGGCCACTTTAGGTTTCAAACTAATCCATTCACCTGATGTATCATGACAGGTTAACTCACAACCTGGTCGCTAAGGTCCAAACCTAGTTTAACCTTTTATAAAGAAAATTAAAATGATGTTGTTCTAACCTTTTTTTCAAAAACACAATTCTTGAAATAAAATCATTTTAAATTGACCTGAGTTAACTTTCTAACAGAAATGTTGGCAACATCAACATCACCCTGGTTTTACTAGTCTTTATTTTTTTCTTTTTATGAGCAATTCTTATTACTATTTCTTATTTGTTTTATGAAAGATTGATTGAGAAATATTATACTATAAAGTATTTATCTAGCAATATGGTGAGGTTTAATTCTATAAGGCTGATTTTCTAACAAATCATATTGGAGAAGATGGGCTGTTTTTTATTTGTTTTTCCTCAGTTTCCTTTCACCAAATAAAAATTAATGAAACCCAAAGTTTTTTTTTTTTTTTTACCTTTTCTCTCTCTCAAAGAAAGGGTATGGTTGCTTTCATTAGAAATGGAATATTAATTATAATTATAAAATAAAATGATAGTGTAAAAGATTTGGTTGATGATAAAAGAGTATTATCAAACAAGTTCTAGTCATGATTTGAATTCAAAATATTAAAGAAGTAAAGCTTTACGATAAAACCTTAATCACCTAACCTTAACCTTGGAAAACAAAAAGAAAAAAAAACATCGAATTATTCAACTAAATTAATCAAGTAAGAAACTAAAACTCGTGAGTTTTTAATTGTAGCTAGCACTATTCACAAACTCATATAACATTGTGGACTAATTGTGCATTTTTTAGTAATTCATTTTGGTCCTTACATTTTAATTTTGGGCAATTTGATCCTAATTGAAGGCCAATTGCTTTTGATATTTTACTCAATGGTGAGATTGGAAGAAGAGGGATTAGAATAAAAAAAGCATCAAACATGGGTAGCGTGACAGAGAATTCAGGAAAAATACACTTAAGTCCTCAAACTTTAAAAATAACATAAATTATACAATTTAGGTTCCTATAAATTTTAAAAAATCAATTTTGATACAAAAATTTATTTTTATTATTTTTTAGTCCTTGACTAGAGAGAGGAGAAATAGATGGGTTGTTGAATTCCGACAATGAGGGAAAAAGTAACCCTTCAAGCCATTTTCGAACACTAAATGGATTTCTTTTTTCTTTTTTTTGTTCATGGGTTTCATAAGATGAGAGAGGCTTGATGGAGGTTGTTCGGAGCCTTAATATTTCATGAAAAAATAGATTTAAACTGAGAAAGATAAATCTAACTCGGTTTGATTTTGGGTTTTTGGATTCTTTTTCGGGTATTTTAAGTTAACAGATTGATTTATGGGTGTTCCAAAGGTGTTAGCAAGGTGTGTTTTGGGTTGAAATGATTTAAAAATTGAGTTTTTTTAACCAAAAAAGGGGTTGCCCCGATGTTTCGTGCACCACAGTGGTGGCCAGAATCTGGGCTTGCAGACAACACATCGTCTGTGTTTTTTTTTTTATATATAAAAATAGGGATGAATGACAGGTAGTCCACATCTTTATAAAGTAATAATAAAAATAAAACCAAGCCCAAGCATGCGGGCCTAGGCTTGAAGGCCCTCTCACGCGCCTGTTTTTTTTTTTTTTACCCTCTTTGTTTTTTAATATATATATATATGAAAGTAAGGTTTCATTTGTCATGTTTAAATTCTTGAATTAGATTTTCATGATTGCAAAAAGAAAGTTTATGTGCTAATACAATTTATGAGAGCTTTAGGTTGGTGGCTCTCTATTGAGTTTGAATATATTAAAGGTGAAATTAAGTAATCATCATTTAATGAAACTTTATGCAAACATACTAGTTGACGAGATTTCGAGTAAACTGCAAAGTCAAGTCTAATTGTAAAGCCCAGACATCACCGTCCAAGGAAAACTAGTCAAGTCTAATGCAAACTACGAATTTATATCGATGCCTGAAACTTGCAGCTTTCACGTCTTCTAGAATTTTATTTTTTTTTAAATTACTACTGTGAATTAAATTTTTTATAAAATAATATCAATTTTTAAAAAAATAATAATAAAATAATATATTTTTATTTGATTGTGCTCCTGTGAAAATTATTAAATATTATTATTTATAATTATTGTTTTTCAAAAACGCAACATTTAAGTATGTTTATGAACCTTTTTTTAAAATATATTTAATGTGTCGAAATATTTTTTTTATCCAACTTATAAACTCAAAAACAAATTTTAATTAAAATTTAAAAAAATTATTGTTCATGTAGTATTTGTTTTCTGTTTTCGAGTGTCAATTAATCGACTGATTTAACTGATAATTACAAACTGATAGGCTAATTTATTCTTTTTAATAATATTAAAATTTAATTAATATAACAATTATGAATCGTGATATTTAATTAATATCATAGTTTTAAATTATAATATTTAAATAAATATTATAATCTTAAACCATTACATTAATTAAATACCATGACTCATAACCATAATTTTCAAAAATATACTATTTTATATAAAAACAAATTGCTGACTTGTTAATTTATCTTGCAAACTTGCCTCTATATTGATAAGGAGTACTCTTCTTCTCTCTTTTTTTGTTTTGTTCTGTTTGAAAGAAGGAGTACTTTTCAAAATACACGTGATTCCATCGTTCAGTTGACTCTTGACTTATAATCATCAAAACCAATATATATTTATTTTTTATAAATTCTCAAAAACATAATCAATATATAAAGACTAAGTCGTCTTTACTCGAGGAGAGGTTCAATATATTAAATTAGCTAATTTTTCTCTTGCCCACTCCTTTTTATTTGAAAATAATCTTTTTATTTTTATCATGTTTGGTAGTATTTATTTTTACCGTGATATTGTATTTATTTTAAATTAATTTTTTTATGTAATCGTGTCGAAATATATTTTTAAAAAATTAATATAATATATTTTTAAATAAAAAATACTTTAATATATATATATATATATATATATATATATATATATATATATAGAGAGAGAGAGAGAGAGAGAGAGAGAGAGAGAGTTTTAAAACCGAAAGTACCGAGTAAAACCGAAACCTTTACTGAGACTTTTTCGTAGTCAAATAAATGACTTTAACTTCCTTTCTACACCTTAATTATTGAGTTAATTATAGTTGAATACTGCACAAAAGTTGGCTTAATGAATTTGAGTTCTCACTTCTTACCGTTTCGAACCGCGATACAAATCGTGTTTTATAAAAATTTAAATTGTTTTTTATTAAAAATTAATTTTTTTATATGTTTTGGATTGTTTTGATGCGCTGATATCAAAAATAATTTTTTTAAAAATAAAAAGTATCATTTTGATGTATTTAGGCATAAAAAGCACTTTAAAAAGTAACCGCAACTATACTACCAAAATTTACATTTATAAATTTTTTCCAATTTTTGTAATGTTGCATTTTTTTTCTTTCTGTATGTCATTAAGAAATAATGTTTTTCAATTTCAATTATGGATTCCAGAAATCAATTGATTCATATATATATATATATATATATATATATATATATATATTATTAAAGTTGGGATTAAAAAGAGAGTAACAGAAAGGAAATTAAGTTTCTACATTTCCTTTTTTATTCATAAACAATTCGGTGCAAATCGGAAGAAAAGTAAGGGAAATTGTTTTTTTAATAAAAAAACTGACACATTTTTTCCAAAAATATCTTCTAAAAACACACACTAATTAAACATCAATTTTATCATGCTGAAATAATAATAATAATAATAATAATAATAATAATTGTGTTTTTTTCCCTTTGCATCTATATACAAACAATGAAAACATAATTTCCTCCCACCTCTTTTGAATTAAACAAAGGAAATTTAACTTCACTTCTTCTTTTTGCCTTAGCATATTTAGATTTACATCCAAACTGATAATTTTTAGAATTAATTATTATCAAATATGATATTTAATCTTATTGGTTTCGGGAAAAATCAAAGGAAATAAAGAGTAGAATAAGATGTCCCTATTATCTCAAATCAGAGTATTTATTTTTTTATAAATTCTCAAAAACATAATCAATATATAGGAGAGGTTCAATACATTAAGTTAGCTAATTTGTCTCTTGCCCACTCCTCTTTCTTTTCAGAAAAAATCTATTTATTTTTTATTATATTTAGTAGTGTTTATTTTTACGGTGACATTGTATTTTTTTAAAAAAAATATTTTTTTAAAATTGATTTTTTTTTATTTTTTAAATCATTTTAATATGTTAATATCAAAATAAATTTTTTAAAATAAAAAAAATATTTTTTTAATATATTTATAAATAAAAAATAAGAAGTTTTCTCATCACTCTTTTCATTAATTATATATATATAGAGAGAGAGAGAGCGAGTAGGGACAATTCAACCAGGAAAAAAGTTGATAGTGATAATCATATAATCAATGTAAAATCACGTAACTCTACTTTTGTTGTCCTTTATTTTCAAGGTTTCTTGTTGATTATTCTCTAGCATCACTTTTAGAAGTAATCAAGTGTCATTAAAGCATAAAAACTGACTTAGTTTCCAATTTTTTTTTTTTTATATAACTTGGGGTGTCCGGACCAACTTACGCAAACCACAACTAATCTCCGGGTCCACTAAACATCCTGCAAGCCTAGTGGACATGTAAGGCACCACGGGGGTGACAGACATGCACATAGAGGATAATTCAATATATTTATTCTTGAAATTGCATGTTATGGATCAGGGTATTTATTCTTAATATCATGTTTAAAATGGTCAAAAACATATAAATAATTCAATATATTTAAGTTTGGCATAATATCAAGCCCAAAAGATATGGCTCTGACTTTCTTCCAAGCTTAATATCTTTAGGTTCAACTATGTGCTAAGTTTAAGTACATATAGGTTTGGCGAGATGTCAGACTTAACATTCTTAAGTTATATTATGTGCTGAGCCAAAGTACATTTAGTTTTGACAAGCACCCAATCCCAACATCATTGAACTCAGCTACACATTGATCTCAAATACATTTAGGTACGATGAGCTTCAAATCTAACATCCTTGACCTTAGTTACACACTGACTCTAAGTACATGTAGGTCTGACGAGATGTTAAACCTAATATCTCGGCCTCTGCTACGTGTTGAGCCTAAATATATGTGGGTCTAGCAAGATGCAAGACCCAACATCTCGAGCTTAGTTACGCGCTGAGCCCAGGTACATAAAGGTCTGGCAAGATGCCAGACCCAACATCTTGAGCTTAGCACCCGCCAGGCCTGAGTACATGTGGGTCTGGTAAATTGTCACACTCATCACCCTCTCAAGTACATGTGGGTTTGACAAGCTGTCATACCTAAAATTCTTAGGCTTAGCCACGCGCTTAGTCCAAATACGTATAGGTCTTGGAAACTGTCAGACCCATCACCATTATGCTTTGGATCATTCCAGGTCTAAATGCATGTGGAACTGTCAATTATTATAAGCTCTATATTGGGTCATGAGGCCCTATGTTAGGTCATAAGGATTTGCTTGTTTATTTTTGTGGCTTTTAACATAAAATGTTCAAAATAAAAAATAATCATCTCCCTACATCCCTAGGTGTATAAAAGTTTTCTAATGGTCTACCATATTTCCATCAATGTTAATTTTATATAAGAGATATATATCCCTTATTAATACTGTGTAAGGAAATATTTCTTAATAATGTTATTAGGTGAAAATGACACTTTAACCCTTCAATTCAAGCAACATGATAAGGTTTAGAGATTATATATACCCCATAAACCACTCAGGTAAAGGGTTTATATTTTTTTATTCTCCAAGTATTCATGCTCTTATTCTTAGAGCATTTATTATATACAAACAAGAACAAACACTCTTGTTCATAGAATTTAGAGCTTATTATCTCATTTCTTGCAATCTTTTTGTAAAAGTCACTAACTTTATTATTGGAGGGTCCCTAAATTCAACTAAAATGAATTGTTTTGCAGGTGTTAGGTATTTTATCAACAACTATCAACTTTACAAACTCATCAGAAGGGAATATTAACATGAATGTGTGATTTTTGGCTATCTAAATACTGGAAAAAAAACTTCATTCCTGAGCATATTGGGGTTTTAAACATCAGTAATTGGCGCTGTCTATGACAACTTGATCAAAAAGCCATTAAGTGTTCTCACAAAACTGGTTTTTGACTTCTTTAATTATGATCAATGAAAGATAATCAAGACATTTTTGGAATAGGACGTGTGGCAGACCTCCTTGCCACAACAAACACTTTTGCCTAACAAAGCCTTTAATAGCTCATCAACCAAGTGCAAATTCTTACCTGGGTTGTGTTGGCAGCTGAAGGGTCAAATCATACTTTGCCACCTTAATAGAATTTGACACTTGTAGCAACACCCTCTTTTATAGCTCCACAACCATAAGTTGTACCCAACATTCGCAAACAATTACACTATCTAGAGGAGCTAGGCAAAATGAAATGTTGAGGTTTTGTTTTGCCTTAATGGTCACCAAGTCATTGGAATCATGCAAACTACTTCAAAAATTTATTCCTAAATATTTTACTAAATTATCAAGAATTTGAACCAAAAATAGAGGATCGAATAGGAATTTTAAAAAATCATTTGCAACAAAAATGGGTTATTTCTTGAACTTAATTAATGAATTTGTTACAAAATCAAGTTTCAATTTAAAGAGACTCTTTCCAATAGTAATAGAAAAAAATCACAAAGAAGAAAAAATGGATGAAGAAATTAATAAAAAGACTATATAAGTCTTAACTAGGAACATTAGACCCACAGACTATATAAGTCTACCAAATATTTCTCAAAGTAAACAGGGAAATGAATGGCAATAATTTCATAAAATATTAAAATTGATAACAATATAAAATGTATATGAAAAGATAAACCCCACGGGAATGAGGTTGTTTACAAGGTTAAGGGGAGTTGGGGGCTAAAACTTAGATATCTAGGCAAGACTCCTCAGCAAGATATTCCCCACGTTTGTGCAGTTGTAGTCGTATTAGGGAACACATATGCAAAATCAAGCATAGGGACTGGATGGAAGATAACATTAAAGTCAACCTCCATTCCTCTTGACTGATTAAAAAAATACATGTTGGATATGACAATGAAGATCTTTTCCTTAACCATTTCAGTCAGGGTTGCAGACCCTCCAAAAAAATCTTTAAACTACTTAGGAGAGTTCCTTAGAGCCTCTAGTCGTGTATGAGAGCTCTGGGTTTCCACCTTAACAACAAAAAAAGCTCAACCTTCAAACAATGTTGGGTGGCCTTCTCCTAAAAAAATCCCCTGTTTTAAGGCAGCTACTTTATTACAAGCCACTCGGAGCTTTTTTTTCACTGGACCCCAGTTGAAAGACAATACATTGCATGTTATCATTCAGTGATGCAGAGGTCACCTTGAGGTCCCTCAACTCAGCCTCTACAACAACCTTTTCCTTTCTTAGTCATTAAAGGGTAGTTTGGTCTGCCCTGTGTTTGGTAATGGTTTTCCTTACCTAGCTCCCCTTAGCCATCCAACACCTATTGGAATAGGCACATATCATGAAAGTCTATTAAAGACAAACAATGGTTAGAAACAACAGTGATAAACTAAAGTAAATGATGAGGTTAGACAAGAAAATTTCTTACATTGAAGGTCATTTGTCCTTTAAAGGCTAGATAGTAGTTGTAGCTCTCATCATCCATCATCAAAATGTCTGAAGGAATGGTGAGAACCCTCTCCAGGTGCTTCAATACCTCTAGGCCAGACCTCCTACTAATGATAGCCTTCATGGCCTACCTCTCCTCCCAAGTCAAGAAAAGGTAATTAAAGAGGGCTTGATCGAGGATAAGGCCAGTAAAAGCATCCATAAAACTCTGTTTAACTTTCTCACAAGCACCTTGGATAAAGGTCCTAACAACTGAAGTCTCTATAGCTGAGATCAGGGATTGGGTAGTGGGATTGCCAAGATAGGAGAAGCCTCTACAACAGAAGCTACAATGCTAGTCTCTACAAGGGTGAAGATCCTTTTTCTTAAAAAATAGGCAGTAACACCCACATTTACTTCAAGAGGGGTCAACTTTGCTTGATCCTTAGCTTAAAGAGAATGATTTCCCCCGACTTTCATTTCTACGAGAGTGATGACTCCTACCATTATTTCCTCAAGAGCAGTGTCCTTAGGAACAATAATACCGTCTATCTTGATGAGGTTGTGCTCCATCTCTTCTCTAGTCTCAACTCTATTCAAGTCAAGAGACGAAGACTCTCTTTTTAATTCAAATAAGCTCTCCTCCACAAACCTTGTTGAAGGTTCTCATTCTCCTTCAGTTGTTAATCCTGCAAAAAAAACAAGAAATGAGCTTATATGCATATAAAATAAAGGATAAAGAGGCTACATACATTGCAACATGGCCCAATAATGCTTTTTAGCCATTTTATTGACATTATACTCGGTTGAGGTTGTTGCCAATATAACACATATTTTCTCCTCATCTAAGCTTAAACAAGGCCTTTTGTTCACCTTAGAGGAATTTACTCTTCAATAATAGAAATAACCCTATATTTGTTGCATCCTATCTCTAGGGTTGATTGGCTCAATATACTTAATTATTAGCCATCTCCCCCTTTATTTCTTGACATGTACAGGTTTGCCCTGCAAATCCCCCCTCATAGCTCATGTAAGTTTGTTAATGAAGGTAAAAAACCAATGAATATTATTACCACCATGAGTGTCAATGACCATATGGTAACATGTCTTAAAAATATTGACAGTAGGCTCGATTCCTAAGGAACTTGTCAAAAGCGGCCAAGATAGTCATCTGTTAGGATGTAGCTGGCCTGGAACCAACCTATAATACCTAAAAACTTCCCTCACAAACCTTTGAAGAGGGAAGGAATACTCCAGCTTATACATACATACAGGGGTGTAATTCCAGATTGACCCTGGGCAGAGCCTAAGGTCGTTTGGCTAATTTGTTTAACCCTGGCAGACAATTGAGCTATATACCCTTTTAAATACCGACCATTGACAAATGCCACTTCCTCTATGTTTAAAGTGTTTAGGGCATCATCTTTAGGGGTTTGAGGAAGCTTTTCTCTCCCAGAGGTTCCCTGTAAGCAATAGTGAATGGACTTTTTTTATGATGAGAACTACCTCCCCCATACTAGAGGTGGACGCTGGAATTCCACGTTTCTAGTTTTATAGCCTAGTCTAATAGGCCCCTGTCCTCTACTGCTTCATTTGGATCCTAGTTGAAACCTGAACTCATCGTCGAAGGAAGCAATGTCTTACTTTTAGATTTTGATCTGACTTTTTTAGGGTTTATTTTTTCTAAAAAGGAAAAAGAAGAAAGAAATTTGTAGGTGATAAATACCTAAGATGATAGTTTCTTCTAAAAAAAGAGCAAAACTTGCTACAAAAACTTCAACAAATCTATTTTTACAGAGAAATTGCAAATAATGAAAGTAAAAGAAAAAACGGAAGCAAAAGTAGCTAGGGTTATAAAGAAAATAACTTTTCACCCTTACCGTTGGATGAATAACCTTTCATGTCACCCCAAATCTCCATAAATCTAGTTAATTATTGCATAAAATGCACACTGCCATTTTAGTTCCCAATGAACACCTCTTTTAATGAAGATAAGTCATTTGACCATCTCTTTCAATTATGACAAGACACTAGCCACAAGAATCCTAATAATTTTCCTTGATATAATCAAATCTCATAGGAAATGTAAAAAGTCTCTCATTAAGAGCTTGTTTGTTTTTGCATTTCAAAAATGCTTTTGAAAAAAATCAATTTTATTTTTATTTTTTTCTTTGCTTCAAAATAATTTTTTTATGTATTCAGATTATTTTGAAGTACTGATGTCAAAAGTAAAATTAAATTTTTTTTAAAAAAGATATTATTTCAATATATTTCCATGCAAAAATACACTTTGAAAAACAATCATTACCACAATACCAAACGAACTCTAAAGATAATAACCTTTCAAATCTTTACATATTCAATAAACAAAGACACGAGGGGCTATTAATGGATCAACATATTTTATATATGTTATTTTTTCTTAAATCAATGTTTAAAAGGGTCAAATGTAGGGTAATAACCTAACCTACCTAGGCTTAGCATAATGCCAAGTTAATATGACATGTGTATGGCTTTCTTCAAAGCCCAATATCGTTGAGTTTAGCTAAGTGTTGAACCCAAATACATGTGATTCTGATAAGATGTTATACCTAACATCCTTGGGCTCCGTTATGTGCTGATCCTATATATATATGTTTGGCAAGTTTCATTCCTAACAACTTTGGGCTCACATATGGGTATGACGAGTTACTAGACCCAACATCTTTGGCCAGATCCAACATCCTTAAGCTTTGCTACGTGCTGAGCTCACATATATATAGGTTTGAGGAGCTGCCAAACCCATCACTTTTAGGCTTACCTATGCACTGAATCCAAGTACATTTAGGTCTAGCAAGCTATTAAACCCAACATTCTTGGGCTTAGCTATGCGTTGAGTCCAAATACATGTTGGTCTAGCGAGATGCAATCCAACATCCTTGAGCATAACTACGCATTGAGCTTAGATACATATAAGTCTAACAAGCTTATCAGACCTATCAACATTGACTTTGAGATCATTCCAAGTATAAATGCATGTGGAACTGACAATCATTATAAGGCCTATGTTAAGCCATGAGGCCTCATATTAGGTCATGAGGCTTTAATTATTTATTTGTACTGACTTTTAACATAAAATGTAGTCAAGAATAATCATTTCCCCACATTTCTAGGAGCTTAAAAGTCTCTTAAAGGCCTATATATTTCCATCAACATTAATATTACGTAAGGGATAACTATCCCTCATTAATGTTATCAGGAGAAAATTATACTTTAACCCCTCCATTCAAGCAACATGACAAGGTTCATAGGTTATATATACCCTTTAAACCATCCAGGTAAAGAGTTCACTTTTTTCTATTCTCTAAGTATTCATACATAAATAAAAACAAACACTTTTGTTCTTAGAATTTAAAGCTCATTCTCTCATTTATTGTAATTCCTTATTAAAAGTTGTTGCTACCCAATTTTTGATAAATTTTTAAAAAATAGCAGCAAAAAATAAAAAAATCAAAAACATATTTTTGATGTATTTGCATTGTTTGCGGCGTCTTTTCCAAAGAATTTAAAATAAAAAAGAAAAATAAAAAATGAATTTAATTTTTTAGTGATCTAATTGTAATTGTGGAAAAAAAAGGACCAATTTGAAAATTGAAAACCCTCTCACTAAGCAACCCATTTTTTTTAATCAAATGGTCTACAATCATTCTTTTAATCCAGGGGTCCATTTTTCTTTGTTTTGTCTCCAAGTTATCAAATGAATGGTTGAGATTTATTTTTGAAATCCAATAGTTGATCTTGGTTTTCTTCGCCTTCAAGCCAAAGAAAATTTTAACCTATAAATAGAATTAGTTACACACACACACACACACACACACAAAGGGACATAAATTTGGG
>Ga0307516_10000885_pt1 | contig 41206 bp, 33 predicted proteins | sample 19_EM_MG_FD_203310 | JGI IMG/M metagenome (GOLD analysis project Ga0307516, IMG submission 203310) | Populus trichocarpa ectomycorrhiza microbial communities from riparian zone in the Pacific Northwest, United States - 19_EM | ecosystem: Host-associated > Plants > Roots > Unclassified | place... | reverse complement strand
GATCGGAAAGACTCACTAGCTATCGAATCGTGCCAGGCGGGCGTCACTCAGTCGTCATCTCTTTCATCTCCGGATCGGAAAGACTCACTCGCTATCGAATCGTGCCAGGCGGACGTCACTCAGTCGTTATCACTTCTATCTCCGGATCGGAAAGACTCACTCGCTATCGGATCGTGCCAGGCGGGCGTCACTCAGTCGTCATCTCTTTCATCTCTGGATCGGAAAGACTCACGGGCTATCGAATCATGCCAGGCGGGCGTCACTCAGTCGTCATCTCTTTCATCTCCGGATCGGAAAGACTTACAAGCTATTGAATCGTGTCAGGTGGGCGTCACTCAGTCATCACTTTTATCTCCGGATCGGAAAGACTCACTCGCTATCGGATCGTGCGAGGCGGGCGTCACTCAGTCGTCATCTCTTTCATCTCCGGATCGGAAAGACTTACAAGCTATCGAATCATGCCAGGCGGACGTCACTCAGTCGTCACCTCTTTCATCTCCGGATCGGAAAGACTCACTCGCTATCGAATCGTGCCAGACGGACGTCACTCAGTCGTCATCTCTTTCATCTCAGGATCGGAAAGACTCACTAGCTATCGAATCGTGCCAGGCGGGCGTCACTCAGTCGTCATCTCTTTCATCTCCGGATCGGAAAGACTTACAAGCTATCGAATCGTGCCAGGCGGACGTCACTCAGTCGTCATCTCTTTCATCTCCGGATCGGAAAGACTCACTCGCTATCGAATCGTGCCAGGCGGACGTCACTCAGTCGTTATCACTTCTATCTCCGGATCGGAAAGACTCACTCGCTATCGGATCGTGCCAGGCGGGCGTCACTCAGTCGTCATCTCTTTCATCTCTGGATCGGAAAGACTCACGGGCTATCGAATCATGCCAGGCGGGCGTCACTCAGTCGTCATGACTTTCATCTCCGGATCGGAAAGACTCACTCGCTATCGGATCGTGCCAGGCGGGCATCGCTCAGTCGTCATCTCTTTCATCTCCGGATCGGAAAGACTTACAAGCTATTGAATCGTGTCAGGCAGGCGTCACTCAGTCATCACTTTTATCTCCGCGTCGGAAAGTCTCACAGCTTAGTTTGTTCCATGACGACGTGCCAACGGCGGATGCGCTTCAACGGTTGTGCCCTGTCATCGGCTGGGTTATCCGGTGCTGGGACACTGTTTTCTGAGAGCTCCACGATTCGCGGCTGCGAAGATACTTGGAACCACGTCCCGCAGTCGGTGCTTTCATGAGCGAGTCGTTTGGTAAGCCTGAGTATTCACGATAACGGCGGCGATGTGATTACCATCGAACGCGTTCAAGTTCACTGGTGTTTCCATAACCTTTGTACCTAAATCCGCATGTAGGACACTCTTGTTCCGTTCCGATCTTCGGCACCTGTTTTTTCAGTCGCATAGCCATGGAAAGGGTCTTGCCTGGCGATATAGCACAGTCCCAGCTTGCCGATGAAATCATCACGGCCTTGTTGTCTTCGTCGAAGATTTCAAAGGACCCGTTGTCGACCCATATTCTTTCTTGTGGGTCATTGTGGTTCACCCGTATTGCTTCGCAAAACCTCTACTGTATTGTAAAAACTAAACTTAACCGAGTCGGCTCGAACGGGTCCGCACCTGCCATGTAAGGCACCATTCGTATGGTACCGTAAATCTTCTATCGCACGCGTCGATAAATTTAATGGGTTTGTTGTCGCCCCAACCGAGGGTTTGCGGGACTTCTGCTAGTTGCCTCCTCTGCGAGACTACGTAAATCTCTTCTGTCCGACACCTGTAAGTGTGAATGAAATCGATTAGTTCACGTACCGCCAATGGCAGCCACGGACCCGGCTCACGTATTGTGAAGTGCCAACAGAGTCTGTATCATCCCCATCTGCTCCATGAACCGACGGAATAGCTCCTCAGTTTCGTCTTTCGTCTTTCCCCATTGTAACTTCCTCAAGACGTCTATCCCTCTGTTCGTCGATCCTCCAGGCGCAAGACTGATAGCGTATTTTTGGGTGATTTCGTCGTATCTCTTCAGGAGCCGAGAACAATGGTCGAGGTGTACGGTGGTGGCGTTGACGAGAGACTCCGGGAAGGGGAAGGGGGTCTGCATTCTAGCCTGGACCTTGGCGAGGGCCGCCCCAAGGGAACCGCGAATTAACTTCAGAGACTGGAAGTCGGCCGCAGACCCAGTGCTGTCCTTGAGTGCAGCATATAGTGTGAAGAGAGTATGGCCTGCGGCGATGAAATCGCCGACGCTGAAGCCGAACGACATTGATTATGGGGGCCGAGTTCAAGGGTTAACGCGGGGACCGGGGAGCCAGGGCGAAGGAGGCCGGTGCGAGCACGGGTAACCGTAGGGTGTGGTGGAGTCTAGAACTGCAGAAGTGTGGAACTGTAGGACGATGTGTGTTAGCTATGTAGGTAGAGGGGGTCTGCAATTCCGCGCTTAGTTGTACTTGTAATACAGCCCGGTGCGGGGTAATTTGTTTCCCCTCCACCACGCGTCGGACGATGATTGGCACACGCTTCAACGTGCAGCCCGTTTTTTTTTATGATTCCGATCGTGCCGAGGGAAGCATCGCATAGCATCCGACCAATACAGATCGTAACATGAGTAGGTATATACATATCTAGGCTTGCGATGGTGGTGATTCATTGATCCTGGCGATATATAATGCACAGTCTCTTCCCGTTCGCCGTCCGAACAGCCCGAACAGTCTGCAGGCGGCCCGCGGCAGCTCCCCCTGCCCCCGCCTGGCCTATCCCCCTTCGCAGTGCGCACCCAAAGGCGAGCAAAAGAAAGAAAGAGCGAGCGACGAAGTGTAAGAAAGAAAAGAAGACAAGAAGAACGACCCTCCTTAAGCTCCTCCTCGATCTGTCGCAGGGCAACCAGGCTAGAGGGTCTGTGCGCCACATCGGGCGGGAATCGGCTAGAGTGCACCCCCGGGTATGACGGCAGGACAGAGCCGCCGTGTTGGTGGAAGACAGCGCCCTGGCCGAGGCGGAGCACCCAGCCGCCATCAAGCGTCCAGCCCACAAGAGCGTCCCGGGAAACGAGTGGGCCGGCGAGTTGTCCAAACTCGTAGCAGAAGAGCCTGACACCCGCGGGAGTAAGATTGAGTTTAGGAAACTCGATCTTATGTGCAATAAAGAGGCAAACTCCGGGGGGGGAGGGGACATCAATTTCATTTCGCGTCTATCTTCTACACGTTCGCGCGGGTGTAAGTATATTTGTTGCTGTGCATGAACTAACTGTACCGCTTTTGGAGATAGACGCGGCAAAGGGCGGCATAGGGGATATTCCGGCATACGCGGCATGCACGCATTTCGGAGGGTGATCGCTGCTATCGTCGGTATGTATCCGGCGATTCCAAGACAGATCAGATCGGACCGGATCGGATTGGGTTCACCCGCAGGCATAGATATGCATCGAAGGCACGTGCACGATGTGTCCGTAGATAAGCGGGTACACGAGATCTGGACGGGAGATGACGCCACGCGTGTCTACGCAGGTTATCACTCGCCGTGGAAGCGACTGGTGGTATGGCCGCTAAGGGATCTGCTCACGGCTAGGACAGGCGGGGGACTAGCCGCGCACGGTGACTGAGAGGTTGGCTGCCCCGCGGCGGATGTGCTCGACGAGGATGGGAACAAGAGAGAGGAGAATACGAGCGGCGGGAGAGGAGATATTCCGTTCGGTCTTTTCCTTTGCAACAACCGTCTTGCTATTAACAATCTCGGGCGGAGGCAACGGACAATCTTGGCGAGGGACGGAACCAAAGATCATTGCACGATGAAAAAAACAAAAATACAAAACAAAACAAAAAAAACAATCAACAAAAAGGAGCTTTTCTTCTAGTCACGAGCGTACTAGCAAACAACAGAAAACATCATCCACACCCGTTCATGCTGCAACGCCCGCCACCCCCGATCGCACCACGCCTTCACTCCCGTAATTCGAACATAAAACTCCACTTAACCGGATCGTGCAGAGTGGGTTGGTACGAGTTGCTATAGAACGAAGCCATGTAGATTCAACTTAGCATCACCGTTGTAGGTAGATGCCGGACGTCAAGTTAACACTCACTAGATATTGGTGCCTACCACAGGCTGTGGCTCAGTCGTGCTCGCTCCAGGGATCCCCATGGCTTTCCCTACCAAGAGGCACGCATCTCAGTCATCACTTTTATCTCCGGATCGGAAAGTCTCACTCGCCGTCAAATCGTGCCAGGCGGGCCGCGGGCATCACTCAGTCATAATTTCTATCTCCGGGTCGGAAAGACTCACTCGCTACCAAATCGTCAGACGGGCGTCACTCAGTCGTCATCACCTCCGGATCGGAAAGACTCACAGGCTATCGAATCATGCCAGGCGGGCATCGCTCAGTCGTCATCACTTTTATCTCCGGATCGGAAAGACTCACAAGCTATCGGATCGTTTTTTTTTTGATTTATTCATACTCGCATGCGACCTATGTAGATCATGGCGGCGTACATTTTTGCCCGGTTTTCCTGTCGGCAGTCCGCGCGGTGGCGGCTCGTTGCAAGCTCCCCTTTTGCCCTTCGCCCAGGCCTGTCCCAAGAAAGAGTAGATGCGCCCAAGGAAATTAACAAAGGAAAGAACAAAAGAAAAGCGTGACCCGTCCCCTACTCCTCGCCTGCCGGTGCCATGAATGAGGGGGTGGGAAGGAACAGCGGAAGATCCTCCCCGTCGCCTCTATCATCCACACAACCCAGCGCCTCCGTCTCTCCCTCCCGCTCCTCTTGCAGCTCCTGGCGCTCCCGGAGCTCCCACTCAGACACCTCACTTCCAGCGCCGCCTTCCTCTACTAGCGGCGGCACCAGCCTTCCCACGTCCGTGGAGGAGAGAAAGTCCAGCACTGCCCGCCCACATCTCCCATCGGCCAGCAGGTCCCGGGCCGTCCACCTGCTCTTCCACCTCTTGGTCTCCTTCAGCGCCTCCGCCCGCAGAATCTTCTGCTGCATCTTCCATTCCGGACACACCTTGAAGAGGTGGTCTCTCGTTTGCGAGGGGCACTTGCACCACCAGCACTGGGCATTGGGGCGAACCTTAGCCCAGTGCAGGTACTGTCCGGTGCGGGTGTGAACTGTCTTCAGCTGGTAGTACCTCGAGGCGAGCCTCTTGGCACTGCCGGCCACCGCACCATCGGGCCCCTGGCTCTTTGGCATGCGGTACTTCGTCTTCGAGGTCCGGCCTCCAGCCCACTGGCGCGCCTCCACCCACTTCTTCTCCGAGATCTCCCGCTTAAGGTTGGCGAGGGATCGTGGGAGCGGCATCGCCCGCACTTCTGACCGGCCGCCGAAGCTGTAGTTCAGCCATTCCACCCCGTGGGTGTCTGGCAGGGTACTCGGTGGTGTGGAAGTGGGGCCACCCCTGGGTGGGCATCAAAATTCATATGGGCTACAACCAGAGGGCCTACGACTCAGAGTGCGCTGCTCTTGCAAGGGCACTGGAATCGGCGTCGAGAAGGCAGACCGCTCCGAAACTGGTCACGATCTTACAGATGCCCAAGCCGCCATCAGACGGATGGCTTCGGAGGAGCCAGGCCCTGGCCAGCAATACGCGCTCCAGGCCAAGAAGCACATTGCCACACTCCGGCGGGCTCGGCCAGGAATCATCATCGAGATCTGGTGGTGCCCGGCCCACAAGGGAATCGCTGGTAACGAAAAAGCCGACGAGTGGGCAAAGATTGCGGCGGAGGAGCCTGACACCCGTGGTGGAATGGCTGAGTTACTCGGGCCGGGCCGAGGCACGTGCGATGCCCCTCCCAAGGTCTCTTGCAAACCTCAAGCGGGAGGTCTCCGAGAAGAAGTGGGTGGAAGTCCGGCGGAGGCCGGACCATACCGAATGCCAAAAAGGCAAAAGCCAGACGGCACGGTGGCCGGGAGCAGAAAGAGGCCCGCCCCAAGGTACCACCAGCTGAAGACGGGGGCATGCACGCACCGGACAGTATCTGCACTGGGCTAAGTTTCGCCCCACGGCCCAGTGCTGGTGGTGCCAGTGCCCCTCGCAAACGAGAGATCACCTTTTCAAAGCGTGTCCGGAATGGAGGGTGCGGCAGAAGATCCTGAGGGCGGAGGTGCAGAAGGAGACTGGAGGTGGAAGAGCCGGTGGAAAATCCGGGACCTCCTAGCAGATGAGCGATGCAGTCCAGGCAGTGCTGGACTTCCTCTCCTCCACGGACGTGGGAAGACCAGTGCCATCTGAGGAAGGGATGGACGTCGGGAGCGAGGCGCCAGAATGGGAGCGTCGGGAGCGGGGAGTAGAGAGGGAGGCGGAGGCGGAGGTACTGGGTGCTGAGGGTGAGTTGGGCGGCGGGACGGAACCCCCCGTTGTTCCTGCCCACCCCCTCGCTTATGGCATCGGTAGAGGAGGAGTGAGGGCGGGTAGCGCTTTTTCCTTTGTTATTTCCTTGGTGCGCATCATATCTTCTTGGGACAGACCTGGACGGAGGGCAAAGGGGCTTGCAACGTGCCGCCGCCGTGCGGACAACGGACCGGAAAATTGTGCAAAATGCACACCGCCACAGTCTAGATAGGCTAATGCGAGTATGATTAAACCAAAAAAAATCTACCAGGACGCTTCTTCACCACTGTAACTAGCTTATGTCTCCCATCAGTGTTGCTCCTAGCTGCATTATCTCACGTTCCCATTGCAAATCCTCAGTCCTAGTATGGAATACAAAACGGCCCATCTTCACATACGTGCGGCGTACTCTCAGCTTCCTCGGTATCTTGGTGCATGGGCCCCTTGGCAAGTAGTCGACGGAAGCTGGCAGCTGAGCAAGTCGGACGAAAGGATGCGGGGGCCGGATTACAATCGGTATCGATGGCCTCAAGGAAAACTTCGTCGCGAGCGATCTGCGTGAGAACATGCGAGCTGACTAGAGAGACATGGGGCAGAAAGAAGAACAGGCACAACCAGTTCCGTCCCCGGGTACGTTGGTGAGAGTTGTACGTCTCGGCAGGAGCTGTTGCTCCCGATTACTTGGGCTTCTTACGGCGACCCGCAGAGACTTCGACGAGCGGCTTCCAGGCGCGTTTGCCAGACATGATGGTAACTTGCACGTCAACAACCTGGCACTGCTCCTGAGGTGAGGTTGCATAGCCAGGACTAATTCAGGTCTGGCACGAGGTGCTAGTACACAATACACACTTTCCATCATTTTGCCAGACAAAAAGGGAGGTTCTGCAAACCTCCGTGCTCTAGATTTTGATTTATCACCACAGCAACGGACAGGGGTCCTACTACATAGAGGCAAGCAGATACGCTACTTGAAGAGCAGACCAGGGCCCTGGTCAACACCGTGAGTTACTGAAGCTCACGAAATAGCGCGATTTAAAAAATGTAAACAAAGACGATGATTGGACGGGAGTCACAAGGATAGGGGTATAGACCACCCATCATCTCTCGTGTCCACTTAGACACCGACATCTTGACAACAACACACCGAGAGACGATGCCTCTACATCTCCCGCTATGCTTGCTGCAATTATTGAAGCAATTGATACGCCTATACCGATGATGCCTCTACATCTCCCGCTATGCTTGCTGCAATTATTGAAGCAATTGATACGCCTATACCGATGATGCTGTTCCACCGACACCAAAGAGTAAAACATATCGCAACTCTTCACAGACCTACTCGAGTCGTCAAGGACTATGCACCGAAGCGCCTTATCGCCTACGATCCAATAATAAATTACTATCGACGATACTCCGACGATTGGTGCCTTGAATATCTGCGTTTTATGTAGATACTCGGACCGAGATCACTGAGTTGCGAAACAATTCTCGCTACATATTGCACAGGGATAATCGCCTTATTAGCAACTACTTACCTAATTTTTAGTTCGTGCACGGTCGCGCCCCCACCTTATAATTCTGGCTCACGCTCACGGTGCAGAACCTCTCAGTTTTCGAGAGCAAGCTAAACCTCTATTGGTGCCCCTGGATAAATCAAGCTCTAGAGCACGGAATCTGCAGAACCTCCCTAAAGGACATGTACATACATAGATATGTTTTCACATGGGTACACAGTAACCGGACCACACGTGGCTCGGCGCGTTCCGCAAACCCGTGACGCATGCGCCAAGCTGATCTGCGTTAACGTTAAAACAACCTCGTGTGAGCGATCCGATCTCGCGATCTCCGCTTCCCCGTCGCCCAAGATATGTGTCTACACGGATGCCTGCGGTGCGAATGCTTCCGGATGGGGAAGCCAGTATGTGCGCCTCCCGGTTGGTGCCCCCTTCCGTCCTGCGCGCGGAAGGCTGGCTATGCGTCAACCGCCCTCCCGCCAAGAACACGGTCCGACGTACGCGGCATGCGCGCACTTAGGAGGGTGATTTTTGCTGTTGTCGGCATCCGGCGACCCCACTCGACCCAAGACAGACCGGATCAGACCGGATTGAGTCCACCGGCGGCAGTCAGTCATATGCATCCAAGCACGGTTAGTCCGTAGAAAAGCAGATATACCAGATCTGGACAGGAGACGATGCCGCGCATGTCTACGTAGATTATCGCTCACCGTGAGAGATACTGGGTGGTATGTCTCTTCCCACCCCAGTATGTATATACATCCACCAAGCATCTGTTCACTGCCCGAAGAGAGGAGAGGGCGCCTAGCCACGATGCCTCAGAGGTTGGCCACCGCGGGACAGATGTGCACGGCGAAGATGAGAAAGAGGGGAAGCAGGGTGCGAGCGGCAGGAGAGGAGATATTCCATTCCGTCTTTTCCTTTGCAACGACTTTCCCTGGCATGGCCATCTCTACATCAACGGTCCCGGGCGGAGGCAACGGACAATCTTGGCGAACGACGGAAGCAATGCCCGTCGCGCGATGAAAAAAAATCAAAATACAAAACAAAACAAATAAGCAATAAACAAAAAGCCCCTTACTTTCCCTTCCACTTCCAGTCACGAGCATACCCGCAAACAAGAGAAAACTTCATCCACTTCCGTTCATACTGCAACACGCCCCCCCGATCGCACCACCCCTTCACTCCCGCAATTCGAACATAAAACTCCACCTAACCGTATACCGTGCAGAGCGGGTTGGTGGAAATTGCTGTAGAATGAAGCCATGAAGGCTCAACTTAAAATCGCCATGGGAGGTAGATACTGTGCATCAGGGTAACACTCACTTGATATTGGCCGCCACCACAGGCTGCTGTTCAGACATGCTACCCCTGGGAATTCCCAAGGCTTTCCCTACCAAGAGGCACGCATTTAGCCATTGTCACCACCCCCGGGCAAGAAGACTCACTCGCTACCGGATCGTGCGAGGTGGGCGTCACTCAGTCGTCACCGCTTTCATCTCAGGATCGGAAAGACTCACAGGCTATGGAATCGTGCCAGGCGGGCATCACTCAGTCGTCATCGCTTTCATCTCAGGATCGGAAAGACTCACAGGCTATGGAATCGTGCCAGGCGGGCATCACTCACTCGTCATCACTTTCATCTCCGGTTCGGAAGAACTCACCTCCTATCAGGCGGGAGTCACTCAGTCATCACTTCATGTCCGGATCGGAAAGACTCACTCGCTATGGAATCGTGCCAGGCGGGCATCACTCAGTCGTCATCACTCCTATCTCCGGGTCGGAAAGACTCACAGGCTATCGAATCATGCCAGGCGGGCATCACTCAGTCGTCATCACTTTCATCTCCGAATCGGAAAGACTCACAGCCTATCAATCGTGTCAGGCGGGCATCACTCAGTCCTCATCACTTTCATCTCCGGATAGGAAAAACTTACTCGCTATGGGATCGTGCCAGGCGGGCATCACTCAGTCGTCATCACTCCTATCTCCGGGTCGGAAAGACTCACAGGCTATCGAATCATGCCAGGCGGGCATCACTCAGTCGTCATCACTTCCATCTCCGGATCGGAAAGACTCACTCCCTATCGAATCGTGCCAGGCGGGCAGAGTCAGTCGTCACCACTTTCCTCACCGGATCGGAAAGACTCACTCGCTATCGAATCGTGCCAGGCGGGCTTCACTCAGTCATCACTTCCATCTCCGGATCGGAAAGACTCACTACCTATCGAATCGTGCCAGGCGGGCGTCACTCAGTCGTTATCACTTTTATCTCTGGATCGGAAAGACTCACTCGCTATCGAATCGTGCCAAGCAAACGTCACCCAGTCGTCATCACTTTTATCTCCGGATAGGAAAAACTCACCCACTATGGAATCGTGCCAGGCGGGCATCACTCAGTCGTCATCACTTTTGTCTCCAGATCAGAAAGACTCACAAGCTATCAGATCATCCCAGGCGGGCATCACTCAGTCATCATCACTTTTGTCTCGGGATCGGAAAGGCTCACTCGCTATCGGATCATTCCAGGCGGGCATCACTCAGTCGTCATCACTTTTGTCTCCGGATCGGAAAGACTCACGGGCTATCGAATCGTGCCAGGCGGGCATCACTCAGTCGCTATCGCTTCCATCTCCGGATCGGAAAGACTCACAAGCTATCGAATCGTGCCAGGCGGGCATCACTCAGTCGCCACCACTTCCATCTCAGGATCGGAAAGACTCACGGGCTATCGGATCATTCCAGGCGGGCATCACTCAGTCGTCATCACTTTTGTCTCGGGATCGGAAAGGCTCACTCGCTATCGGATCATTCCAGGCGGGGCATCACTCAGTCGTCATCACTTTTGTCTCCGGATCGGAAAGACTCACGTGCTGTCGAATCGTGCCAAGCAAACGCCACTCAGTCGTCATCACTTCCATCTCCGGATCGGAAAGACTCACATGCTATCAGATCATTCCAGGCGGGCATCACTCAGTCGTTATCACTTTTATCTCCGGATCGGAAAGACTCACCGGCTATCAAATCGTGCCAGGCGCGCGTCACTCATCGTCATCACTTTTACCTCCGGATCGGAAAGTCTCACTGCTTAGCTTGTTCCATCACCACATGCCAACGGCGGATTCGCATCAATGGTTGTGCTTTGTCATCGGTAGGGTTAGCCGGAGTTGGGACACTGTTGTTTTCCGAGAGCTCCGTGATTCGCGGCTGCGAAGATATCTGGAACCATGCCCCACAGTTGGTGCTTTCATGATCGAGTCGTTCGGTAAGCCTGAGTAGTCACAAAACCGGCGGCGATGTGATTACCATCGAACGCGTTCCAGTTCCCTGGTCTCTCCATAACCTTTGTACCCGTATCCGCACGAAGGACACTCTTGTTCCGTTCCGAGCTTCGGCATCTGTTTTTTCAGTCGCATAGCCATAGAAAGGGTCTTGCCTGGTGCTACAGTGGAGTCCCAGCTTGCCGATGAAATCATCGCGGCCTTGTTGTCTTCGTCGAAGATTTCAAACGACCCGCTGTCGACCCATACTCTTTCTTGCGGGTCTTGGTGGTTCACCCGTATCGCTTCACAAAACCCCTACTGCATTGTAAAAGCTAAACTTGACCGGGTCGGCTCGAACGGGTCCGCACCTGCCATGTAAGGCACCATTCGAATGGTACCGTAAATCTTCTATCACACGCGTCGATGAATTTGATGGGTTTGTTGTCGCCCCAACCGAGGTTTTGCGGGACTTCCGTCATTTGCCTCCTCTGCAAAACCACATAAAGCTCTTCCGTCCGATACCTGTAAGTGTGAATGAAACCGATTAGTTCACGTACCGCCAGTGGCAACCACGGACCCGGCTCACGTATTGTGAAGTGCCAACAGCGTCTGTATCATCCCCATCTGCTCCATGAACCGACGGAATAGCTCCTCCGTTTCGTCTTTCGTCTTCCCCCATCGTATCTTTCGCAAGGCATCTCTCCCTTTGTTCGTCGATCCTCCCGGCGCAAGACTGACAGCGTATTTTTGGGTGATTTCGTCGAATCTCTTCAGAAGTCGAGAGCAATGGTCGAGGTGTACGGTGACGGCATTGACAAGAGACTGCGGCAAGGGGATGGGAGTCGCGGACTGCATTCTAGCCTGAACCTCGGCGAGGGCCGTCCCGAGGGAACCGCGAATCAACATCAGAGACTGGAAATCGGCCGCAGACCCAGTGCTGTCCTTGAGTGCAGCATATAGTGTGAAGAAAGCGTTTCCTACGGTGATGAAATCGCCAACGCTGAAGCCGAACGACATTGGTAATGACGGTCGAGTTCAAGGGTTAAGGCGGGGATCGGGGAGCCAGGGGAGAGAAGGCTGGTGCGAGCGCGGGTGACTGTAGGGTGTGGTGGAGTGTAACTGTAGAAGTGTGGAGCTGTAGGACGATGTGTGTTCGTGCTGCAACTATGTAGACGGAAAGTGTCTGCAATGCCGCGCTTAGTTGTACTTGTACTACAGCCTGGTGAGGGGTAATTTGTTTCTCCTCCACCACGCGTCGGACGATGATTGGCACACGCTTCAACGTGCAGCCCACTTCTTCCTTCTGTTTTCCATTGTGCCCGGGGGAAGCATCGCAGAGCATCCGACCAATACAGACCATAATAGGAGCAAGTATCCAGGCTCTCGATGGTGGTGACGATTCATTGATCGCATGCGAACTTATTGGATCCCGGCGATATTATGTAGATACAGTCTCTCCCCGTTCGCCGTCCGAAAAGTGTGAACAGTCCGCAGGTGGCCTGCGGCAGCTCCCCCTGCCCCCGCCGGGCCTGTCCCACTTCGCAGCGCGCACCCAAACGAGAGCAAAGGAAATCAAGACGAGCGACGAAGAGAAAAGAAAGGAAGAAAGACAAGAAGAACGACCTTCTATTCCTCCTCCCTTCTCGGTCCACTCTCTGGCTGTTCAGTCTGCCGCAAGGTAACTGGGTTCGAGTGGACTGGGTGCCACATCGGGCTTTGGGAGAGTGCACCCTCGGGTACGAGGGCAGGGCGGAGAGCACGGTCTTGCTAGGGCAGCCGGAGGCACTCGACTACGCCATGCTGGTGGAAGACAGCGCCCTGGCCGAGGCGGAGGCGGAGCGCCCAAGCCGCCATCGAGCGCATTGCGTCGGAGGTCTCTGGTCTGGCCAGATGTATAATCCAGGCCAGGAGGTACATCGTCGCGCAGCGGAGGGCTAGGCCGGGCACGTCATCGAGATCCGGTGGAGCCCAGCCCACAAGAGCGTCGCAGGAAATGAGTGGGCTGACGGGTGAGCCAAGCTTGTAGCAGAAGAGCCTGACACCCGCGGGGGAGGGGACGTCAATTTCGTTTCGCGTCTATCCCCTACACAGTCGCGCGGGTATATTTGTTGCGGTGCATGAACTATACCTCTTTTGGAAATAGGCGCGGCAAAGGGCGGCATGGGGGGCGACGGCGGCGTGGTGAGCGAGGACTTGGTCGCCGTGTACCGGTTCCTCGGGAGAGCAGTGGAGTAGAAACAAGGAATCATCCAGCCCAAGAATCCGAAACTTGAACCTTCTAATGCCTTTCCCTTCTTTATCCCGTTTGAACTTCATCTGCTTCTGCCAGACATCGGGATAGTACTATTGTTTCTCCCCACGCCCTCCTTCATGGCGTCCACAGGCGAGGATTAAGGGGGGGGGGTTATGGTTCCCTTGTTCCTTCTTTTGTCTGTCCTTATTTCTTTGGTGCGCTCCATATCTTCTCGGGGCGGCCTGGGCGGAGGCAAAGGGGTGCTACAATAGGTCACGTGCAGACTGATGATTGATCGAGGTTGGGCCGGACAGTGGACAGTGTAAATCGCAGAAGTGAGCTAAAGCCCAGCCAAGAGGCAACTAGGGGGAGTGAAGCTCGGCAACTGCGAAACGAAGGGACTACGCTCCTCTGCTTTTCTTCATGCGAAGCGGGTGCTCTATGTGTCTTAGGCGAGCGGGGTGGAAAGGTAGACTTCCGGATGGTAACAAAGGAAAAGATCACGAATTCCTCTCACTGCAGATTGCACCTTCCTCCAGCCAGTCATGCAATCAATGCACCTCCCTCCAGCCAGTCATGCAATCAATGCACCTCGCCGTATCGCTTCCAGCCAAGGCCACGCGAAACGAAAGAGCAGACACATACGGGAGCAGCTGCAGGATGAACTGATCAGCAACGCGCGCATCCTTTGTCCGCCTGCATATGAAGTATGTAGATAAGTGCCCAGCAGCCAGCGACTCGACAGGCTGCTGCTAATGTTTCAAGACACCCCCCCTGGATGTCTGCGCTGGCATCCAATTGCTGCTTTTATTCCCGTGCATGCAGTGCCGAGCAACATAAACAAATTGTTTGGTCGGCACGGTTTCTTTTTCTCTTAACTACCGCCAAACTTCCATCCGTGCATGCACGACCAGCCGGCATCTCACCCCGTCAGATGCCGAAAAAGAAACACGGGGCTGACTCCACTGCGAACACGTACGTGTCGTCATCGAGTGGCGCCCTTGCATGTCTATAGAGTATATGTACAGACACCCTTCCTCGTGGCCGCCGAGCCCGGCGCACTACACCATTAGTTCCTGGCCCTCCATGCGGCGGAGACCGCATCGCACCGCGTCGCATCTCTGGACTTCGCCCGAAACGTTTGTGTCTCCGTTACTAGTTACGGGACCCACTTGCTCGGCGCCGCATTCCGCGAGCCCGTGACCCTATGCCAAGCCGATCTGCGGTAACGTTAAGCCAACCTCGTGCGTCGCGATCTCCGCTTCCGGCCGTCCAAGATGTTTCCGGATGGGATGGGAGAGTCAATACTCATCCCGGTTGGTGCCCTCTTCCGCCCTACGCAGTGCTGGGGGCTGGCTACCTACATACATATAGTTATTCGTCAACTCCCCTCCCGCCGAGAACACGGTCCGACGTACGCGGCATGCACGCACTTCGGAGGGCGATCGCTGCTGTCGTCGGCCGTATGTATCCGGCGATTCCACTCGACCCCAAAACGGATCGGATCGGACCGGATCGGGCCGGATCGGATTGGGTTCACCCGCAGGCATAGATATGCATCCAAGGCACGATGTGTCCGTAGATAAGCAGATACACTAGATCTGGACAGAAGACGACGCCGCGCGTGTCTACGCAGATTATCACTCGCCGTGGAAGCGACTGGGTGGCATGGCCATTTCCGCCGCATATGTACATACCTCCGCCAAGGGATCTGCTCACGGCCAGGACAGACGGGAACTAGCCGCGCACGATGACTGAGAGGTTGGCTGCCCCGTGGCGGATGTGCCCGAAGAGGATGGGAACAAAAGAGAGGAGGATACGAGCGGCGGGAGGAGATATTCCATTCGGTCTTTTCCTTTGCAATAACCGTCTCGCTATTAACAGAGGCAACGGCAATCTTGGCGAGGGACGGAGCCAAAGATCATTGCACGATGAAAAAAGCAAAAAAACTAAACTAAACAAAAAAACAATCCAGTCACGAGCATACCAACAAACAGAAAACTTCATCCACACCCGTTCATGCTGCAACACCCGCCACCCCGATCCCACCACGCCTTCACTCCCGCAATTCGAACACAAAACTCCACTTAACCGTATCATTCACAGTTGGTTGGTACGAGTCGCTACAGAACCAAACTAAGAAGATTCAACTTAGCATCGCTGCAGGACGTATGCACTACGCATCAGGGTAACACTCACCAGATGGTGGTGCCTACCACAGACTGTGGCTTAGTCATACTCCCTCTGGGGATTCCCAGGGCTTTCCCTACCAAGCAACAGGCATCTCAGTCATCACTTTTATCGCTGGATCAGAGAGACTCACTGGCTATCAATCGTGCCAGGCGGGCGTCACTCAGTCGTCACCACTTTCATGTCCGGATCGGAAAGACTCACATGCTATCAATCATGCCAGGCGGGTATCACTCAGTCGTCTACCCTTTAATCTACGGATCGGAAAGACTCACTCGCTATGGAATCTTGCCAGACGGGCATCGCTCAGTTGTCATCACTTTCATCTCCGGATCGTACTCACAAGCTATCGAACCGTGCCAGGCGGGCGTCACTCAGTCGTTATCTCTTTCATATCCGGGTCTGAAAGACTCACATGCTATCAATCATGCCAGGCGGGCATCACTCAGTCGCCACCACTTCTATCTCTGGATTGGAAAGTCTCACTGCTCATTTTGTTCCATCACCACGTGCCAACGGCGGATGCGAATCAATGATTGTGCTCTGTTATCGGCAGGGTCAGCTGGAGGTGGGGCACTGTTGTCTTCCGAGAGCTCTGTGATTCGCGGCTGTGAAGATACATGGAACCACATCCCACAGTTGGTGCTTTCATGATAATGTCGATTGGTAAGCTTGAGTAATCACGATACTGTTGGAGATGCGTTTACCATCGAACGCGTTCAAGTTCCTGGTCTTTCCATCACCATTGTACGCGGATCCGACCCAGGCTCTCGACGTCTGGTTACAGTGGGCATTAAAGCCCTATATGGGATACTACCAAGAAGACTACGACACAGAGGGCGCCGCTCTCGCAAGAGCGCTGGAAACAGCTAAGAGACGACAGACGACCCCAGAGAGGGTCACAATATTCACGGACGCCCAGGCCGGCATCAACCGAATGACCTCGGAGCAGCCTGGCCCTGCCAGATGTACGCGCTCCAGGCAAGAAAGCACATCGCGGCGCTGCGGAGGACCAGGCCGGAGATCACTACCGAAATCCGTTGGTGCCCAGCGCACAAGGGCGTCCCAGGAAACGAGAAGGCCGACGAGTGGGCCAAGGACGAGCCAGACGCCCATGGGGTGGAATGGCTAAGATTCTTGGACCGGACGGAAGCGCGCGCGATGTCGCTCCCAGATCCCTCGCACGCCTCAAGCGGGGTCTCCGAGAAGATGTGGACGGAAGCCCGCCAATGGGCTTGAGGCCGGGCCTCCAGGAAGAAGTACAGGATGCCGAGCAGGAAGAAGCCGGGCGGAACGGTTGCGAGTAGCTCCAAGCAGCTCTGCTGTTACTGTCTCGTCGCCCCGCTTCGACCGGCCCCCGCCGCCCCCGCCTCGAGGTTGTACCAGCTGAAGATAAGTCACTGCCTCACCGGGCAGTACCTGAACTGGGCGAAGAGCCGACCCACTGCTCGGTGCTGGTGGTGCTCGTGCAGAGCGCAGATGCGGGACCACCAGTTCAAGGTCTGCCCCGAGCGGAAGGAAACTGGGAGGTGGGGGATCCGGTTCACGGTCCGGGACCTCCTAGCCAACGTTAGGTGCAGCCAGGCGGTACTGGACTTCCTCTCCACCACGGATGTGGGAAGGCTGGCCCCGGCTGAGGAATACGCGGGGAGCGAGGTGTCTGAGTGGGAGCGGGAAGAGGAGAGGAGGGCAGAGGCGGAGGTTCTGGGTGCCGGGGGAGGAACCGCTTTTCCTACCGTCACCCTCGTTCATGGCGTCCGCAGGCGAGAAGTAGGGAAGGCTACGCTTTCTTTTGTTCTCTTCCTTTTGTTTTTCGGTTATAATTTCCTTGGTGCGCATCATGTCTTCTGGGAACGGGCCTGGCGGGCTGGCAACGAGCATCGTGCGCGGACTGCGGATAGACATAGTTATCTTTGCCAGGATCTATCTAGGTCGCATGCGAGTAATGACTAAACAAAACAAAAAACCTTCGCGCCGCCCGCGCCCGCCCCACCGTGCAAGCCTGCAAACCTGCAAGCTTGCAAAACTGCGGACGGACTGCACCACTGCAAAACTACTGGACGTGCAGGCCTCGAAGGCGTGGCAAAGCCGAGCAGAGCTCACGATCACATACATATAGTTGCCCTCCGTCTACACTCCACCGTCAGCTTCTGGCCTTCCACGCAGCGAAGCCCGTATCGCATCGCGTTGCAGCGCCAGAAGGTTTGTCTATTCTGTCGCTAGTTTCCGGTCCCCATTTAGGTTAGCGCGTCCGTGCACCCGGGACGCATCTATCTACATATGCGCCATGCAAGCCGATCTGCGTTAACGTTAAACCAACCTCGTGCGAGTGATCCGATCTCGCGATCCTCCTCTCTGTCTCCTTCGGTTATATCAAGGCTTGCCGCCCTGTGTGTCTACATACATACTCGGAGCGGAGCTGGATGCGTGCTGTACGGGCGCTTCCGGACGGAAGACGCCAATACGCCCAAGCTGGTGCCCCCCTCCGCCCTGTGCAGTGCGAAAGGCGGCAATTTGTCACTCCCGCCAAAAACCGGTCCGACTAGGCATCATGCACGCACTTCGGAAAGTGATCGCGATCTCCATCCGCGCTGCTTATCTGGCGACTCCACTCGACCCAAGACGGATCGGATTGGGTTCACTGGCGGGCATCTGTCACATGCATACAGGCACGATGTGTGTCCATAGAAAAGCAGATATCCCAAATCTGGACAGGAGAGGAAGCTAGGTGCGGGCGGCAGGAGAGGAGATATTCCATTCCGTCTCTTCCTTTGCAAGGGTTTTCCCCTGGTGCGGCCGTCTCTACACAAGCGGTCCTGGACGGAGGCAACGGAGCATCGTGGCGAGCAACAAAATCAAAGACTATTGCGCGACGAAAACAAAACAAAACAACAAGAAGCCTCTTTTCGTCCCATGCAATTCCAGTCACGAGCATATCCGCAAACAAAAAGAAATCTCATCCGCCCCCGTCCATACTGCAACGCGACCGCCGATCGCATCACGCCTTCACTCCTGTAACTGGAGTAGAAAACTCCACTTAACCGTATATCGTGCCGAGTGCATCGGTACTAACTGCCACCGAACGAAGATGAAGGCTCACCTTAGCGCCGCCATGGTAGGTAGATGCCGGGCATCAAGCTGACACACTTGATATGGAGGTGCCGCTGACCAGCAGCCGCCCCTGACGACACATCCCGAAAAATCATGGCATATTAGACGTTTGCGGGTTTTTTTTTAAAAAAAAATCATCGTGCTAGGAGAAACTTGGCATAGAGTCGCACCAATACATATAGTTAGTTTGTAGGTATGTATCTAAGGCAATCGGCGCCCGATTGCAACAGAAGAAACGGCTGCGCGGCGCATCATATCCCGTGGCCGCAATTGGTGGGGGTACAATGCAGACAAGGTGTGATGCGGACGCCCAACCGTCTCGTTCGTCGGGCGCTGGTCGTTGATCGTCATCGTTTCGTCTGGAGACCGCAAAGCAGGAACGGAAACTAATGCCATAGTTTTTTTTTTTTTCGAGCTTCCGAACAAAAAATCCCTCCGGTCACACGAGCGGACGTTGGGTCTCTGATAGTACACAGCTACTGCTCCATTGTATCATGGCAGTTATGTATTCTTCTCACGCTACAACACATACAAGTGTAAATGTGCCTCACTGAGTGAATCACTTAATATACTTTCTCAGTCATTACCAGTAGTTATTTTTATCTACCCAAGTATGCTGCACAATGGAAGTATGCCGCTGTTAGAAACCAACTCGAAACCTACATCTGCCGGACTCAAGGAGGTGTATATGCAATAAGACCCGTCAATGACGACTGGATATGTATATCGGCGAACGAAGTCTTGGAGAACAAACGCCGCTGGAGCTCGGATGAGTAGTGGGTGTTCGTGGGGCTGGAGCGTCTTGAAAACTACAGGTTTTGGTTTTGGTTTAATCATTTCCTTGGTGCGCACCTCATCTTCTTGCGACAGGCCTGGGCGGAGGGCAAAGGGGAGCTTGCAACGTGCCGCCGCCGCGCGGACTGCGGACAGGAAAACTGGGTAAAATGTACGCCGCCATGATCTATATAGGTCGCATGCGAGTATGAATAAACAAAAAAATAAAAATAAAAAATCTACCTACACAAGTACAGTATGTACTCCCCAATTCCTGTCCACCCAGCCAGATGTACCTCCCCGCCCCAACTGCTTCATGTGGCGCCCCCAAATTCCAATGGATAAACTCGTCGCGACTCTCCTGCCTCATTCTCATCCATCACTGATCCTTCACTGCCTCCCACCGCCCCCGCCCGGCCTGCCACCGCTTCGCAACATGTGAGAAAAAGACAGGGAAGACAAAAGGAAAGGAAAGGGAAGGAAATTGCCCTCCGTCTGCTACTCCTCTGCCTCTCCTGCCTCGTCTCTGTCCTCCTGCTCCTCTTCCCCTTCCCACCCTAAGTCCTAGCTCTGAGCCTCTTCTCTCACCCCACCCAGATCCACCCGGCGTCCCATCTTGATGGTGCGCAGAAAGCCCAAAATCGGCCGGGTGTACCGCTCATCCGTGAACAAGTCCCGTCGAGACCATGCGCCTGGTAGCTGCCTAGGCGTCCGTAAAGATCGTGACTTGTTCCGGGGTAGTCTGCCGCCTTGCCGCAGCCTCCAGCGCCCTTGCCAATGCCGCGCACTCTGCGCCAAAAGTTCCTGGTTGCACCCCATACGGTCTTTGATGCCCACCCATTGTTGCCCCGGGTTCTTCCACACCACGGCGTATCCGGCCGCACCGCAGTTGATCCTCGATCCATCCGTGAAAATGGTAAGGCCCCGCCTGAGGCGCTCCGCCTCCCCCCTTGCCAATTCCTGCTCTTCCACTAGGATTGTCGCGTCGAGCGCCTCCGGGGCGTCCAGAAGGACTGCGGCCTGTGTCTTGCCCGAGTACTCGAGGGCGGCCTCTAATCACTTTCCGATGGCCGATGTCGCTCCCACAACCGTCCCGGCCTGGTCGCCCCCGGGGAGGCTGACTCCATCCCTAGTGTGCCCCAGGTTTTCCGTCCGAAGCTTCCTGGCTGACGAGCTTCTGATGTCCTCCTATCCCACCTGCCATCCCTCGCTTCCCTTCCCCTTGCGACCACAGTTCCGCCCCATACATTGCTACCGACTGTACGCAGGCCGCCATTACTTTTCGGCAGACAGCCGATGTCAGTCCCATTTGGCCCGCCAGCCGCCGTAGCGTGTTCATGGTGTTTCTCCCTTTTAAGCATCACCCCTTTGGTGGTCCCGCTGGGTGAATTGCGAATCCAACCAGACCCCAAACCAACGAGTAGTGGCCTCCTTGTTGAATGGGATCTGCTGTAGCCGTTGCCGTGGGGATGCGCCTCCCTCAAGATTGCCTGGCTTTTCCCATGGTCGAAGGTCACCCCACTCCTGCCTGCCCGCTCGCGCGCCGCCTCCGCCGCCATTGCTAGCTTGGCCGCTACTTCTTGGCCACTCCTTCCTTCTACCCACCACGTGATTTCATCCACCTCCCCAAGATGCCCGAAAGGTAGGTGACGAACGGATAGGGGCTGTCGGGGAGCTCTGAGGGATTCCCGCTTTCCCCCGGTCGAGCCCCCCTCCATCTAGCACAAGTTTAGCTCGCCGGCCATGGAGCTATTGGTCCACCGGATGAGGTCCTTCTCCACCGTCAGCTCCTTCAGCCGCCTCGTCAGGAGTGTTCTGCTAACGATGTTTAAGACAGCCCTGACATCACTAGGAGAGCACCGCCACCGAGTATACCGTTGCCCTGCGCTTTCTGCATCCATGTTAGCCCTCATGTAGCCCTCTCCTCCGCTCCAGGTGGTCTACGATTAGGTGCGCGGCCGTACTTGCTGATGGCGTCCAGCGCGAGATGACTCGGTAGGCCCTGTCCTGGGAGTAGCCCGGCATGCTCTGCTTTGGGATCATGATTGTCTTGGCCGTTTTCCACAGCTCCGGGTGGTGGTTGGCGCCGGCGGGGAGTGGGGCAGCTAGCAGAGCCTCTTCCCGCGCCTCATGCCCTTCCAGGGCCGGGCCTGCTTCCATCCCGCAGTGTTTGTCCCGATTTGTCTAACCTGGGCGTGGTGTAACTGTCTACCGCCCACATTCGCTCCTGTTGGCGCACTGTAGGAAGGAGTTCCAGCAATTCCTCTTTGCCCTTCTGACCTCCCTCCTTGGGTTGCATTTGGCCTCCCTCACCGCTTCCCACTGGCGCTTGCGCTACGCCTTCCCCCAATACCTTACGCAGTTCCCCTGAGCTCATACGTCCACCACCGCTTCGATCTTGTGCACCAGCGCCTCCGCTGAGCAGAACCCGTCCAGTGTCTCTGCCATGGCCCGCCCGCATGGAGGCTGCGACCTCGTCGATCTGGGCTGCCCCGCTTGTGTCGTCTAGTACTGCCCCTTGACTAAATACCTGGGCGTGGGTCGCCTCCGCTGCCGCCTGTTTCTCTTCCGCCCTCCTCCGGCCCTCTCCGGACTTCCTCTGTGTCGCCCACCCCGAGATGTCCCACAGTCTATCTACAGGCCATGCGCCGATAATTAACCACATCGATGACTAACCAGTGGCAAGACCCCCAATAATCCGTCCCTCCGCCACCAGCAATATCCGAAGACAGGTAGGTAGGTGCCCGTCAAGTCTCCGGGTCCTGATATCCAAGCATCTCGAACGGATAGTTTTCGAGGAGTATGTGTGGAACACCACGGGCCCCATGAAACTACACGCGGTATGGATGGGCTTCCGATGACTTTGTAGCCGGGCGGCCGTCTCCGTGCCTGGCAATCAGTAGTATGGCCGATTCAACCATCATATTACACCACATCCACTCACTCGGCGCACTAGTTAAGCGATAAGACACAACACTCTCACATAGGTATGTACTAGTGCGCAAGTGCACCAAACAAACTCCAAAACTCCCACTTCACGCACTATCTCCTCCTAGCATTACCGGAACCTCGCCGCCAGCCCAGTCCTCACCGGCGTAGAAGCAGCCCTCTCCTTCTCAGTTTCGCCGGCCATCAACTTCTCCAGAAGCACTGGTCCAGTGATTGGGTCGACATTGGCGTAGCGCCGCATGCGCATGCCGATGTCGTAGAACTCGTCCGGGTTGTCGTTTTGTAGGAGGTCGATCGTTTGCCCGAGCTCCTCGAAGATTTGGGGGAGTGTAGGATCCCCAAGGCCTTGCATGAACTTCTGCAGGAAGGTCATATCCGTGTCGAGATCTTGAACGGCAACTTTGTTGATTGTTTTGACGGATTCCGACATAGGAAGCGCCTACGTACGTGCGTTAGCATATTTCGGAAGGAGTGGGTGGAAGCGGAAACAGACGAGGATGGAGGTGGCGATGTGACTCAACGCATCGAAATATATGAGACCCTTGATATCCTCTGGCAGGGCAAGCAGCGCCGAACCCATGATGTTATTCAAGAACAGGGTCATCTGTTGCAGATACTCGCTGGGCCTAGTTCTTGGTTTCGTTCCCATCCAATTGTAATCCGCAGTTTCCACCAAATCGTCGATCTTGCTATTGACGAGTTCGAAAATCCTGTTCTCCGCGGTTTTCTTCTCGCTTCGAAAACGCTCTGTGGCTTTGAGGGATACCGAGCCACCCTGGTCTGACTGCCGTACTTCGACGAGGAGCCCTTCAAGCTCCCGACTGGCGTATTCGAATTGCTCCAGGTTGATCAAGATCTGTACAAGCTGGCCAAGATTGTTGGAATTTAGGCGCTCCACAAGAGCCGCACAGACTTGGTCGCAGAGAATGTCGTCGAGCGAGGCTTTGAGTTCCTCGTCGATGGCGTTTTGGTGCTGGAAATACTCGTCCGAAAAGAAGTAGTACCTGTTCAGGAAGTCCCGGATGTCCATGCAGCACAACGGGTACATCTGTGAGAAGGGTAGGACAGTGGGATACCTAGTGTAGCAGTTAGCAAAAAGGTGACAACAATACATCCTCAGTTGTCCTCACTCTCGGTTCGGGACTGGATCTTTGAACCAGCTGGCTTTGAGTACGTTTTCGTACTCCTCTGGTGTTTGGATCTGCATCGGCCCAAAATCTTCGTTCGCCATAATGTCCTTGAAATTCTGATGGAACTCCTTCTTGAGTAGCTTCGAGTACCCATGGAAGAGGATCAGGAGGAAGTTATCAAAATTTTCAACTGAATAGCCCCAGCTCTGTCGCAGTCAGTTCGGAGTAGACATCCGATCAGAAAGGATAAACCAACATCCATAGTCTGTATGAAAAGAGCCAACACATTCTTCACTCTCAGCAATGCACCCGCGGCCGTGATACCGTTCAACGCAGGGCTGATGATGCTAATTGCCTTTGTACACATGCTGTCCCAGAGCTCGTCGACATCCTGACTCCCCCTAAAATTCGTTGTTTTCCTTATCGTCGCCTTTTCCAAGATTGCAAATCCGGCTATGCTCTCCAACAGATGATTGAGCCCCGTAATATCCTCATCGGAAAGCGTCACGCTCACGGTCATCAGTAGCTCCTTCTGTTGACGCCTGGTATTAGCGTAGATCAACCGGAACTCGTCGCGCTCTCCGAGTGCCTCATGGATATGCAAACACTCGAAGAGCGGGTCGAAATCGATCCTGATATCCTCGTTATCCAGCACATCAAACTCTTCCCGCTCATCCAGCACCAGCTCGATCGCTGAGTTGAGCTTGAACAGCCGAAGATACGGAGTCTTGTTGACGCGTTCCTTCTGCCTCTGGCGCCGTAGCTCCGTCTGGTCGAATGCGACCTGGCCGAGCAGCTGTGAGCTCTCACGGATCCGGTAGAGCCAGCTATTGAGATCCGTCATCACGGCCTCCTTGACAAGGCCCTGCATCGCCGGCACGGAATTCTGAATCATTTCCGCCACATCGAACTGCACGACCTCCTTGAGATGCACATTCTGCAGTTCATCGAGCGTCCTCAGCGCAGCATAGTGCTTCTTGTTCTTCAGCAGCTCCTCGACGCGATTGGCAAGACCCAGCACCTCAAGGCACAGTCGCAACGCTTGTGTAGCCTCGTCGATATTCTGCCGAACGTCCCGTGAATCCACCAGCGCCTTCTTGTGCTCGACAACCTTCTGCGTACTGGTCTGGATGGACTCGTTGAGCTTGAGGATTTCATCGGTGAGGTCGACCGTGCCCTTGCGTACGTTGAGTAGCTGGTTAACCGAGGACACGAATTCTTGATGGTTGGTATTGCAGAGACGTTCGATATCGTGCTCGCGGCCCTCGGAGAAGTGCTGGAGCTGCTCGGCAAGCGAATGTTCTCGCCCGATGGAACATGCTTCGTGGATGACGGTGACGAGTTGATCGAGGTAGTCGGGGTCGGAGGGTGCGTGGAGGAACTGCGGGGGTGGGTTTTAGCTACTGGAGAGAAAGCCATTGGAGGGATGGACCTGTTGGATGCTGTGGGAGAAGTTGTCTTTCATTGCAATGGCTTGAAGCGCTCTTGCTTCGGCTTGGGCATTTACTTCTCGGGCGTTGATTGTGGATGGACGGCAAATGTGTGGAGCTCCTGACGCAACCTGGCGGCAACTAATCTGGGATGTAACTAATAGCGGAACTTACCGCTATCCACGAGGTATCACTCATATAACCCATTCTGGCGGGTATCTGCATTCACCATACTCTACCATAGGCAGGACGGGGTCGGACAGTGTGACAGGAACCGAACAGTTTTGTACCGCTATGATCTACCTAGATAGGTCGCACGCGAGTAATGAATAAACAAAAAAAAAAAAATAGGCGCCAACGAAGCAACCTGATGGCTTGGGGTGGCTCGATTTCCACCTCGCACTAGAGTCGGGGGGTAAGGGCCGCCACGGCGCAGACAACCGGAGAAGACGGTCCAGTTTGCGGCTCCGCAGCCTCCCGGGGGGCAACCAGACGAGGGAGTTGGGTGCATGGCATCAGCCCCTGGCTTCTCGGGCCGAGCGGAGACAGCCGTCCTCCCACCAGAAGCGAGTCCCTTGCGGGCAACCATCATCACTGAAGAGGAAACCGCCAAGCGGACAGTGGAGGGACCCCAGCCCGCAGGACTGTCCATCTTCACCGACGGCTCGCCCAAGCATGTGACGATCTGCACGGATGCCCGGGCGGCTATCCTGCGGATGACCTCAGACCGGCCAGGTCTACGCCCTCGAGGCCCAAAAGCACTTCGCCACCCTTCGTCAGAGGGAACCGGCCGCGATCATTCGAGCTCCAGTGGTGCCCTGCTCACATGAGGGTGCCTGGGAACGAGTAGGCGGACCCATGGCGTGGAATGCCTCAGGTTCGGCGACGGTACGGGCGAAGGCGTCTCTCACCCAGGTCCCTCACCCACATGAAGCGCTCGATTACCGAGGCTAAGTGGCAGGAAGCTAAGGTATGGCGGAGGCTAGAGTCCCCGGGAAGAAATACCGGTATAGCCGGCAACGGAAGCTGCGCCAGAAGCGGTTCTTTGTCCACTTCAGGTACCGACCAGTTAGACAGTGCCGCCTTCAACTGGTAGAACCTCGCAGCTCGCGGCTTGCCCGCACTGGCTGGAATGGGTCCGGGCCCACCGCCAAGTGGTAGTGGTGCCCGCACCGGACCCGAACCCTGGGGCACCTCTCCAAGTGCTGCCTGCAGTGGAAGCGCCAGTAGAAGGTTCTGTGGGCGGGGGTGCGGAGGGGGACTGGGAGGGACAGGGATCGTTTCAGGATTCAGGACCCTCCGCGGACGAGAGGTGCAGCCGGGTGATTCTGGACTTCCTCTCCACGGATGTGGGGAGGCGAGTACTGAACCTGTTAAGAAGACGCCCAGAGCGAGGCGTCGGGGTGGGAGCTCCAGGAGCGGCAAGAAAGGGAAGAGGAGGAGGCGGAAGGCCGGAGAGATGGGGCTCAAGGTTGAGGAACGAGTGCAGCGCTACCTCATCCCCTCATTCTAGCCTACGGAAGAGGAGCAATGAGTAGGGGGGCGGTTTCGTTTATCTCATTTGTTTTCCCTTGGTGCGCTCTACTTTCCGGGGACAGCGAGGGCAGAGGGCAAAGGGGAGCCACAACGGACCACCTACAGGCTAATCGAGGTCAGGCCGGACGGCGGACGGGGACAGGTGTGTATATCGCTATGATCTAGACAGGTCGCACGCGATTAATGAGCGAAAAAAAAATACTCTACCGAAGCATCGATGAAAGCTTGGTAAAATTCCAATACTAACTACTCCAAACGCCTTTTACCTCAGGGGGTGAAAATTTACATTCGCGCGAAGATATCTCTGCAAGCTCTCCTCCTCCATCTTGCTATCTTTATTGCCGCCCTGCTCTTTTAGAGCCTTCTCATACCTCTGCTTCAATCCCTCCTCCTCGTCCAGATCCTCCGCCATGGCATCGTCCTCATCTCGCTCCACCAGACCCACACCCTCCTCCTCATCGCTGCTCTCGATGTCGCTCACGACGTTGGGCTCTTCCACCTGCTTCTTCTTTCCAACCGCGAGGTCTTTCATGAGTCTGTCCAGCTCCTTTTGCTTCCCCTTCAGCTTCTCCTCGTTTCTTCTTGCCCTTGCCTTTTCCATCTCTGGCCTGTACTCCTTCTCGTACTCTTCGACTTTGCCATCTACCGCCTTCAAGAAGTCATCGATGCCAGCACCAGTCATGGCACTGACACAAACAAGATCGAGATGGTTGTAGAACTCATCGAGCATGAGCGACATAGAGTTCAGCAGCGATCCCATGTATCCACTGCCACCGATTGCCTCCTCGTCTCCTCTCTCCTCACTAGCCCTCAGAGCCGCCTGGAAAGCCTCGAAATCCGTCATCCACTCCTTCGCAAATGCGGCATCGTGCGCATCCGTCTTATTGAAGACCAATATCATCGGAAGCTTTGTTTTGTACAAGATCGAGCAGGCGTAAAGCATATTCGCCATGAAGGTTGCGGGCTGGGCCGTGCGCGGCGTGTCGATGATGTAAGCAATGACCGTTGGAAACGTAGATGCTAGCGCGTCGGTGATGATGGCGCCGGATGCAGACCACACGAAGCACTCAATCTGCCCTGGAGTGTCGACCAGTACGCGCGTGAGCGTTGACGCACGTTTCTCGAGAATTCCGATGACCTGGTCAATTTTGGTCGCGAAGAGATTGAGCGATGTCATGATGCCACCGTTGGGACCCAGGTTGTATTGGGTCATTACTTCACGGTAGTTGACGGAATCGCGAATGTCGATGTTGCGGTCAAACGGAACATTCTTGACTGCTGGGTCGAGATTGATGATATAGGGAGGCTCCTTTGCGGCGTGGAGGTGTGCGTTCAAACGTTGCATGAAGGTGGTTTTGCCAGCACCTGAAGAGAACTGTAAGACGAGCTGACTAGGATTGCTTTCATATGGAGAGTGAGAGGCGCCGGACCTGCCATTCCTATGCAAACGACGGTGGCTGGCAGCCTGCCGAGTGGATCCGTGGGTGCGGACGCCATAGTTGTGATGTTCGGTGATGCGGTGATTTACCGGTCAGAAGCAGGTGGGGCATAGAATAACAGGGATCCGGGTTTTCGAACAAGAACGCTACCCGGTCTACCCTTGATGGTCGGAGCGAAAAACAAGCCCCACGTGGCGGCCAAACCCGCAGCCTTAAGATTACATATCTAAGAGTCTTGCACTCTAGTTACCGATTGAGCTAGCGAGGTGTGATGGATTACATACTTCTTATATGCTACATACGTATCTTTACGTGTAGTTAACTGCAGTGGATCACCACCCAGACACCAGCACCTAAATCAACAGGAAACGTGACATTCATTTTGGCTGACTAAACACCATGCGACTGACTAAGCTATCGAGAAATTACCGCGCGTCGCCACCCCAAACCCATACACGCGACTGCCATCTGAGGACATCACCTGCTATCAACTACTCTATATATATACATACCCAATAAGAACTGTTATCGCTTTCACAGCGCTGCAAACACCTACGTTTCCACACCGGGAATACAGTAGCACTTCTCTATAAATATAGCACACAGGAATTTATTACATAAGGGGCGCCGGCAGGTAGTTGATAAGAGTAAATGGTTAGTGCCAATGTGATCCATAGCTTCTCACTCGACTCCAATACAGCTCTTGGCTGCCTGATTCGGCACGCTAGAGAGTCTTGGTATTGCCGGATTCGGCGACACCTGGCCGTTCCAGATTAGTTGTATCAATTCACCACGCACTGTATTTTTTTTTCTCTACGTCTATTGCAACCACCTATTACATCGGAATAATGTTCTTTTTATTTAACGGCAAAAGTCTAAAATACCCTACTTTCTGGCCACTCAGTCTAATCTACCCTACATACTTTTGCAAAAAATTCAAACATACCTTACTTCTGCCACCAGTAACTTTTGGTGTCGCCAATAATGCAACGGTAGCGCACGGCTAGTACAAATTCTATAACTTCACCACAAACTCTTAGTCGACATTCAAAATTTACGAACATAGCTTTGAGCCTGATACTATCAATGTAAAAGGGCTAATGCTTTGAATTCCCTTTCAAATATTCCGGGATACCTACCAGGTACTATCCACCCATTCTGTAGTGCCCGAGGAAGAGGAGGTTGCAAAAAGGAGACGCGCAACACAGACAGAACAATTAGACAGCAGGAATGCGGTGGTTGGTAGGCTTGTAGACGCAGCAGGCAATGCTCCACACGGCTGTATAGTGTGGTAATGTGGGTCATAATCACAGTACCTGTTATGAGATCAGGCAGATACGCACATTCGACTAGCGATTTACTCAGAAAAATCTACTTCAATGTTCAATGCTCCTATGGATTTAAACATCGCGTGAAAATATAGATATGCAGTGAAGCTGTGGATCGACTGTTAAATAGAAGTTGTGATGCTGCACACTGCGTTACTACAGCACACCAAAAGTTACCGGTGCAAAGGCGGCGTATATTTGACTTTTTTGCAAAAGTATATATGTAGGGTAGATTAGACTGAGTGGCCAAAAAAAATGGGAAACCTCGATGAAAATGCCGAAAACGTAAGTCACCAACATCTGCAATTTTTTCACCCGTAACACTAGCTTAGGTCCTAGTGCACGTACAGCACAGACGTACTCAGAAGCCTCTCAAGGCGTACGCACAAATATCACATATTTCGAGTTTACTGCGCCCCGCTATCTAATAATTCAAACTAGTGGCGGGACCCCTCAAATTTCCAGGGCCAAGATAATATAACATATCCTTTTATATTTAAGGTTTGTGTACGCTCTACAGATGAAATTAGAAATTACCGTGCCCTCTTACTTTCATTATTTTTTATTATGTATTATGTATTAAAAACGTAGGCCAGGGGGGGGACTAGATTATATACAGTCGCTGGCCGCCTAGCAATCCTAATTCACCTTCGGCGTGTTCACAAATTTGGCCCAGATGGAGATTTGCCACCGCCAGCCATCCGCCAGCGTGGCATTCGGGAGGAATTCGGCAACGCTACCCCATGTGTTGCATCAGTCCGGAAGTGTTTAAGGCCATTCTTTTGCACTGGATGACTATATGCAATATTCCTTTCAACGCGGTGAAGGATACGAGTTTCCGCTTGCTGGCTGGTTACCTAGCCGCATATGTATGTTCCTGTTGTTCTTCCCCATCTCATGTGTATACTCGTCCAAACATCGCAGAAAATAAACGCACGATTTCTCCTGTAGCTCTACCACCCCTCGTCCGATCACCGTGACAATTAAATATTCTTCTCCCGTTTCTTTTCGTGCTCCTTGGCACCTGGCCATCGATTTTATATCCAGACTGGTTGTGGTGCAGCGTGACTCCCCGCAGGCAACTGCGTACCCGCTCGAGGACCAGGTTGCAGGGGTGTTGGGGGCGGCCGAGCCCGGCAGTCCGCCCAGTCCTCACTGAAAACATCTACGGGACGGCCGTCCTTAGACTGCCAGGACTAGTGGCTATAGTCCAGTTCCGGGCAAGCCTGAAGGGACTATTGCGACGCCTGATAATGTGGCGTCGCGTCCTTGGCAGGCAAGCAGTCAATCAAGGACATGATTCGTGATAATACATATAATCACACCGTATCGGACACGATGTCTCCACAGTCGGCCGAGAAGGAATATTAGTTTCTCTTCCGTCGTAGTTCGCATCCTACCTATCTATCCAGTCGGTGAAAATTGCAATAGATGGCTATATGGAAGAAATGAGTCCGATACCCTTCCTGCCCGGACAAGGGTTACAGAGGAGGAACGACTATTTAAGACAATTTTGCGGTTTTTTAGTGACTTTAACCCATGGATTTTTTGTGTTGACAGATTATTAGGGCAGCGGGTGATAAACTATGATGCACGCACCAAGGGCCACCCTCAATAAGTAAAAACAGAGCATCGACAGGAATAGATAACACGGTATGAGATGGAAAAGAGTTTACTAATCTTAGTATTCTATTTGTCTTCAGCACTGATTCCTCCACGAATAACTTCTCTTTCCCCCACTCACTGCTCAATTTATGCGTGTGAGTGAGACTCACGACAATTAGGTGCGTAGTGGCCGGGTTCTTTACAGTCAGAGCATCTGGGTGGTGCTCAGTCAGGAATATCAGGTAGCTCACCGATGTCTACCTGTCGCTTTGTGCCAGTCCGTATATCGCGCTTCCTCTTCCGCTTTGTAATTGGTCTGCCTCTTAGAGCTACTATGATCGGAGGCTCCCGCTTGTCAACACTTGGTTGCTGCGCTGCAGCTATCTGAACACTTCCCGGCCCGGCCAAGGTATCCCAATTAAGGTTATTGAAGTCGGCGGTACTGTAGATATCAACCCAGCTTTAACAGTGAGGTAGTGAGGCATGAAGTCCCGAGGATGCCTTCCAATCAGTAGATCGCCCTGGCAGCGTCGTGGGGCCTTGTAGTAGCATCAATATTCATATCCTTTGGAACAGTTTCGAGTAATAACCAATAGATGCTGACGCTACGGCGGTTACTAGGCATGAGCCCAACACAAGCCATATGCAAGCCATTTAGGATAATAACTACGACACAACCTAGCTTAGACTTGAGGATTGCCCTAGCACGAAGGTACACTTCGCAACCAGCAGACCACGATGTTGGATGCTTTCCCTGAGTGCTCATAAAGAATGTCGGAGTTTTCCCTAGCGGTCAATTCCGCTATTGTAGCCTTAAACCGAGCAAAAGCTGAGAATCGCTGCACCGGGGCGTGGAAATCGGTGGTGGTGGTTGTCGTCGAGGACAGCAAGACGTATACAGTGTTTTGGAGGTAGTTGGGTGTTGTTAGGCGGAGTGGGGTGGTGGATGTGGCCGTGGAGTGGCAGGGGTGGTTGTGAGGTGGAAGAGCAAGCACACTGTTCTCAGGCGTATCACACTTTATCACCCGTTGCCGTAATATTCTGTTGACACAAAAATCCGACACATTGGGTTGAAGGCACTAAAAACGTAATACCGTGTCAAATAGCTGAAGAGAGTAATGGACTCCAGGGAGAAATAAGAGAAAGTGCGTAGACTACATACTGAAGCAGTGGCCCCGGGGTGGAATGGCTAGGGTACTCGGACCGTACGGAAGCACGGCCGATGCCGAGCAGCTCCAAGAGACTAGCCTCCAATTTTTACCAGCTGAAGACGGGCCACTGCCTCGCTGGACAGTACCTGAGCTGGACGAAGAATCGACCCACCGCTCAGTGCTTATGGTGCTCGTGCATGACGCAGACTCGGAAGCACGTCTTTAAGATCTGCCCCAAGTGGAAAGCAACAGAAGATCCTGTGGGCAGAGGTTCGGAAGGAAACCTGGAGGGGGAAGAGCCGGCCCACGACCCGGCACCTCCTCGCCGATACGAGGTGCAGCCAGTCTGTACTGGACTTCCTCTTCACTACGGACGCGGGAAAGCCGGTCCCGGCTAGGGGATACGCGTAGAGTGAGGCGTCTGAGTGGGAACTCCGGGAGTGAGGGGAAGGGAAAAGGAGTGGCGGCAGGAGGTTGAGAGCTCGGCGCCGGCGGTGAGGAGCCATTATCCCTCCCCACGCCTTCGTCCATAGCCTCTGCATGAGAGGAGTAGGGGGGTTTTTCGGACGCGGGTCATTTTTCCTTTGTCCTCTCCTTTGTCCTCTCCTTTGTCATCCCTTGGTGCTTTATCATTCTTAGGGCAGGCCTGGACAGAAGGCAAAGGGGATCTTGCAACGCGCCGCCTTCGGGCGAACTGCGCACAGTTTGTTCTCGCCATGATCTAGCTATGCGAGTAATTAATAGGCAAAAAAAAGAAGCAGTGGCTCCTGCGCCCGCAAGTGGACAAACACAAAAAAATGGATTGAGTCTTCACTAGCTACAATTTTATTGACCGCTCACTCCAAGTTTATTGGCGCGACACAATATGTTTTATTGGCTCCCCCGCCGCCGCAACGGAAAATTCTCATGAAAATAGGGCAAAATACGAAAAGTAAGACAGAATGCTCATGCGGTTCCTCCGTTTCTCGCGTGAATTTCTCCATCTGTCAGCCGCCTTTTGGTGGTCGCAAGATCGAAAACCACCATAAAATCGCGAAAACAAGTCGTGCAAGGGAAGCAGTGCAGAAGAAGAAGTACTACCCAGTCAAACTGGGCGTGAAAGGGAAATCCTGTGAACTGAAGCACTCGTATACGTTTTGCCTTAGTTGAGGAGCTTATCTTATCCCTTTCATGTCTGTGTGCTGCGGCCCCGTGTTCGTTGCAAATTTCTATTTTTCTCCCTGGCATCCATCTCCTTTTTTCATACGGCCATCTAACACGATACCAATACCCCCGTTTTTTTATACTTAACACAATACTCCCCATTTTAGGCGAATAATATTTCATGATCCTTCCAAGTCTAGCGCACGTGTGAGCACATCAAAATATCCCACTACACACACCGCGCATATGGTGAAGCCTCCTCACAGCAAGGTTGACCCCCCCTCCCCACCCTATATCACCACCCCCGCTGTGCCGCCCACCACCCCCCGTCTCTGTCGCCCACCCCACGCAACCGTCCTGCCCCGCCCCGCACCGCAACCAACCATCCTGCCACCACCAACGAGCGCAAACGGAGATAAGCCTACCGATGCAATCGGCTTGGTGATCAGTTTGCAACATCCATTGAGTTCAAAGCGGCAATGGCCGAGTGGTCTGCACGAGAACGTTTCAGCATCCGGTATAAGTAGTCAGGCAACTCGGTCAACCAGTCGTCTGTTGGGTGGAGGAATGTACCTTCCGGATACGAGCGCAGAAGTAGGCAAAGATTGTATACATCGAGGTTGCCGTCCTGAACAACACCCACACTGCGTGTGCCGGGCTTCTACCTAGAAAACGCAGGAGTGTTAGCAAGCAGACGCCCTGCAGGGACAGCTCCAAAGATCATGCAAATAGACCGTACGACAAAGCCAAAGGATATCCTTAAGGCAATCAATCACGAGTACAATCAGTCGATCTCGTATCAAGTCGCACACCGGGTGCTCGGAACGATCAACGGAACCTCGACCGACGAAGGAGCGGGAGAGTTACCGGATGTGCCTAACCGCCCGTGTCCTATGTAAATGCTATGTTTGCAAGGAGAGCGGGCACTACACACCGAACTGTCATAAAGCTCACTGCTAGTCTTTGTTGAAGTAATGTATTGAATGACTACTAGGCTTTGTGAACTTCAATCTTTTCTCTTCAACCTTGAGATAATCACGAAATACGAGCGCAGCGTTTGCACCGCCCCGTATCATTGTATCGCGCCGTCCTGGGCGTTTGCTGTTGTTGTTGTGCCATCGCGATCCTTGCTAATGTGCCGTCCAAGGTCTACATACATATGTGTGGATGTCGCGTGCGCGAGACGGACTCAGGAGGATCACGAAATATTATTCGCACAAAATGGAGGTATCGCGCCAGGTACCGAAAAAGGGGGGTATTGGGTTGAGGTCACGAGAGAAGGGAGGTATCGTGTTGAATAGCCGTTTTTTGTATATCAAACGTTTAATATGCTATAGTTTTTGAAGATAAAGTCTAAAATGCCATAGCGTTAGCGGCAGGTAGACGGCACCTCAATTCGACGTGGTCACAATAGTAAAATAAACAGTAGTCGACAGGAGTGAATCAATCCATTTGAAATTTCCTTCTATTCCACAGAGCACACAATTGGAAGCCGACAGACTTCATCGCAAGTGGTTCTGTTATGTCCCACATTACCACACTAGGTACAGCGCTGGTGAGCATTGTCTGGTACATCTTCCAACACCGGCCATTTGCACGCAAACCCCTCGCCTTTTTCTCACCTTTCTGACCCTCCTTTCCTTGGACCTACTACGTGTGCACCTAAACAGCGGAGGATAGTGTTCGTCTTCCCGGAGTATCTGACGATATTAGATGTCAACCAGGTGCATTTCCCTCATGTGGGTCCACCTATAAGTTTCCAAGGTAGAAATCTTGGATATATAGGCGCGGCTTTTTGCGAAGACGTAAAATCAGAATAACAGCATGACCGCAAGGGGTGTCGTTGACCTCGAACCTACCACAGGTGCAGGTTCTTGTTTCAAGGTCCGCCACATGTTGCTTGTCCGAACACGGTACTCCTCGTGTTTCTCAGCCTCAACTCTGCGCTGGCTGTGATTCATGGCTTCCGAGAGGAGCTGCAAATCGAGATTGGTATATCTTGCGCCGAAAACAGCAAGCCCCTGAACGGCGTCTTGAAATTGAGCGTAACGTTGACCCGTACAGCGATTCCAAATGTGTGATGAATGGGAGGGGTTGAGTGGTGACGGTTTTGTGTATCTCTAGGGGATTGGAGGTGCCGTTGACCACTTGCGGACCAATTGGCGTCCAAACGTCTTATATGCCATAGTTTTTCCAGGTAGGAAATTTCTTCTCGGAAATCATGGTTTTTGTCCTCTGTGTGGTAGCTCTCAAAATCAGTAAAACGATGCTGATTGTGTGCCTTTTCACTATGGAATAGTCGGATTGACCGGGGCGCTATTCGCTGGTTGAATTGTGTGCTTCTGGAGGAAATCACGGGTATCTGGACACGCTAGTGACAAGGCTGACAGTTGACAGCCTCGTACGAGTGATACCCTATGTAACCGCCGGAGGAATCCGACATGCACCCATGCCTCTGGCTTCGGCACCTTCCATATAGCTATGCTATTAGTTGTAAGGATGAACTTGAACTCTTCGCGATACGCCTTAGCGCCCCGCTCGTGTGAAGCCCGTAAAACGGTCGAGTCACTGACATGACTCAATACTGCTATCTGACGGAGATCAACCAGTTGCATCCTCTGTATTTCGTAGCTATGTCTCACAGTTTCTGCTAAGTGAATTTTCTCCGTTTTCGAGAGCCTCGGGATCGGGCCAGGTCGTTTGCAGGCATCAAGACACTTGTTATCGGTGAGTTCTGCCAATGTAATCTCTTCCTCTTCTGAACGGTCTTGCTCATTCCCTCTCCGCCTCTTCCCTCTCTACCACTTTCCCCCTTCCGTCTCTCGGTCGCTCTGGTCATTGTATGGCGATAAATATCGTAGCAGGTTGATGAGGGTACCCTAGTGACCGTTTCGATCCGCCCGTACGAGGGTAGAGGCCGGCAGCAGATAATGGCGGGACGGCAGCGTGGTGTTGCATCGGCTCCTATTTGATTCAGTACATATTAATTAACTATTACAACTGATTAAAGCTCTTATCTCGGATTGGCTCCGACATCTTGTTTACTGTGACGGCAAAATAGGGTGTGAAGTGAGGAACAGCGAGACGCTTCCCACCTGGCCCCCAGCTTTCCAACAACAAGGCTTGAGACATACTAGTCTCAGCCTTGTCTGAACACGCTAGCCTGTCTGGATACCCATGATTTCCTCTAGTATGCATAGATTTAGCAAATGAAGAGGATAACTGCGGGCCACCCCACCAGCCACACCCATCTGAGAACTTTCATTTTATGATAAGAGACCCCTCCGGCCTGGGCGTTGTCTTGGGTAGAGCGTCGACTATATAATATAGTTTGCTCCAGTAGCACCGGTCTAGGGAGGATGGGGTGGATTTGGTACTACTATCTACATGCGGGTCCCCGACCTTTGTATCGTTCCAGTTATTCCGACTCTCCAAGAAAGCCCTTAAAGTCTCTGCGGTCCCCCGCCTGAATTGAAACCCCGTCACTCCACCTCCTCTTGTCTCGTCCCACTCCTACATTCCCACAATCACGATGCCTGTGCCGAAGTTGAACCCTCCTTTTAAGGCGGAGCACTTGGGCTCGTTCCTGCGTCCCGACTACCTCCTTGCTGCGCGCAAGCGGTTCGATAAGAAGGAGCTCAGCGCTTCGGAGCTGAAGGAGCTCGAGGACAAGGCTATCGCGGAAGTTGTCAAGATGCAAAAGGAAGTTGGGCTGAAGGGCCTGACCGACGGAGAGTACAGGTACCATAGAGCATCATCACACGAGGTATGGAGCTTGACAACTGACCATAGAATCGTAGACGTCACATGTATTTGGCCTGGCGATCCAGCATGGAAGATGCGAATGAAGTGTTAATCCAATCAAGGTTTTACGATGGCTTCTTCGAACACCTCGAGGGCTTCACTGGTGAACACCCTACGGCTGCGCCCAAAGCAAGCGCTAATATGGTAGTGGTCCACAGAGATCGACGCTCCTCCTCGGGAAATCTTCAAGGTGAGCACATTCCAGTTTCATCAAATGTCAAGTAGTAGTCCTTCCGGGTCTAATCCCCACCCGCCAGCTGTACGTCCCAGATATTGCGGCCTTCCTCGCTGAGAACACCAAGCCGGCCGCAACTACCTTGTGCACTGGCAAGGTCAAGTGCGTACACATTCCTGACCCGCTACAGTCTCCTCCGCTGACTTCGGCCGTAGGCATGTTAAGAGCGGATACCTTCCCCAATTCGAAGAGCTCAAGAAGCTCGTCGATCCCGAGGACATCCCTAACATCAAGATGACAATGGCTGCTCCCGAGTGGTGCGTTCTCCCTTTTGTAAATCAGCTAGTCTGAAGATTTGCTGACGTCCTCACAGGTTCCATTTGCGCCACGGTATCTTCCGAGACTGTGGTGTCAAGAGTTGTGCATGGCTGATTGGGAAATTCATCAGGTCAACACGCATATAGCAAAGACGTCTATAGCGACGACGAAGAACACTTCAACGACATTGCCGTTGCATACCGTACCGAGCTCGAAATTCTCTACAAGGCTGGCGTTCGAAATGTTCAGATCGACGATCCTCTGTTGGCTTGTGGGTTTTCGAGAAGGCTAACTACCAGATATCGGAGCTAGAGTGGCTAATCCTCTTCACAGACTTCTGTGACGAGTCTATGCTGAAGGGAATGAAGGCGGATGGCGAGGACCCGGCGGAGAGACTTGATGTAAAGCCCAGCCCAGACAGATTTCAGCCATACTATAGTCATGTTAACCAGTATTAGGCCTACATCCGACTTTACAACAATTGTCTGCGCGACCGCGTCACCAACTGCCCAGATCTGGTAGTTGGCCTTCATTTGTGCAGAGGTACAGAAACACCGCATCTGTTTCGCTGAAACCCATGGTTGACAGACGCACTCGGAAAATAGGAAATTTCCGTCACTCGATCCATTTCTCAGAGGGTGGCTACGAGCACATCGCTATGAAGCTCTTCAACGAAATCAATGTCGACATTTACTACCTAGAGTACGACACGGAGCGAGCGGGATCGTTTGAGGCTCTCGAGCATCTCCCCAAGAATAAGTCCATCGTTCTCGGTCTGATCACTTCCAAGTTCCCGGAGCTGGAGAACATCGACGAGCTCCAGAAGCGTGTCCGAAAGGCAGCTAAGTTCATTGCTTCCGGAAGCGGAGAGACCGAGGATGAGTCTATGAAGAGGATCTGTGTTTCTCCTCAGTGTGGGTAAGTCCGCTCTAAATCCGATGTCACCGAGGCTGTCCACGCAACTGATGGGTCCTAATTTAGATTCGCATCGCACGAGGAGGGCAACCTGCTAAGCCACGAGGACATGCGAAAGAAGCTGGCCCTTGTCGTTGAGCTGTCCCAGAAGTTATAGATAAGCCGATAAGTAGGAACTTGGATAGGAACAGAATTGTAGCTTTAAAACGTCGTATTTTGATTCCAGATACAATATATGCCTATGTGCTCTACAATTTTATATCCATTTTAGTGTGCTCTGAATGAGTGAAAGCAAATATTTACTTCACCCCCTCCCGCCAAAACCAGACAGTCGAGCCGCCGCGATTCAAGAGTCTATGCTTATGACGGAATTGCACCGAAAAAGAAAAGTTGTGTCACTGTGTCAGGGGTTGAATGCGGCTCATGAATCATGAACCCGGGATGCTTCCCAACCACCATTAGTTACATATGTACGGTCCTCCTCCCCGATCTCACCAGCCACCCGGCACTGACTCCGCTGAACTCCTCGATAACGACTCTCCGACTTCTCGACTTCTCTAACTATTCGGCGTCTGTCGTTTTGTTCTCGAACAGCTCCACCTAGGCAGTATTTGGCGACCCGCGACCTTACGTGTGACGTTGACGCCTCTCGCACAATCAGCTCACGTCATTAAGTCTACATAGACCAGTTCCTGACCTCCGCTTCTCTAACGATCCCACGCAACGCGACTTCCAACATCTCACGTTCACCAAACCACCAGCACGACAAGATACCAGGAGAAGAGATACCAGCAGCACGAAAAGATACCAGCACGATAAGATGTCTGCACGTAAGAAGGTTATGCTCAAGGTGCGCTTCTGGCTCAGTCCACGCTGTCTCCAGATCCTCGCGCTGACCAGAACAGGTCATCATCCTCGGCGACAGCGGCGTCGGAAAGACCTCCCTCATGAACCAATACGTACATACTCCTACTCTTTTATTATTCCGCCCAGCCCTAGCAGCTCACAGTCATATCAAGGTCAACAAGAAATTTAGCGCCAGCTACAAAGCCACGATCGGCGCCGACTTCCTAACGAAAGAGGTGCTCGTCGACGACCGCCTAGTTACGATGCAGCTGTGGGATACCGCGGGCCAGGAGCGCTTCCAGTCCCTTGGCGTGGCCTTCTACCGTGGTGCCGACTGCTGCGTTCTCGTGTACGACGTCAACAACGCCAAATCGTTTGAGACGCTAGACAGTTGGCGCGACGAGTTTCTGATCCAAGCGTCGCCACGGGACCCAGACTCCTTTCCGTTCGTTGTGCTAGGAAACAAGATCGATGTCGATGAGAGAAAGAGGGCTATTTCACAGAAGCGTGCTATGGCGTTTTGCCAGAGCAAAGGCGGCATCCCGTACTTCGAGACTAGTGCGAAAGAAGCCGTCAACGTTGAGCAGGCCTTTGAGGGTATATCCTGGTTTTACCGTGTCGCGAAGATAGTATTAGGACGTAACGTGTGGCTGACATGTATACGGTATAGTGATCGCGAGAAATGCTCTGGCCCAAGAGGAGAACGAGGAGTTCACTGGCGACTTCCAGGACCCAATCAACATTCACCTCGAGAACGAACAGAGCGGTTGCAGCTGTTAGTTCAGACCAGTTGAGGAAACGTCTGGGAAGCGTTCCACATCAGTCTGGTGCCCCATGAAGTGTCGTACGGGAATAGCTTGTGGACATAAAATTCATATGTTCGCTCTCTTTCGGCAATGGTTCACCCTGGGCCTCATTTCGTTCCGTCTCCGTCTACTTATTTGCCGTTTATTTCTTTGCTGTCGGTGTTCTTGCGTGCCTGCTATCTCGTTTACCTTGATTTCCCTGTCATGTTTCCTTCACGCACGATTGCAGTAGTTCCTGTTTTGTTTCCTTTGCTGCCGATATAAACCGAAAGCGCACGGCGCGGGCTGAGGGAGGTGTAAGATTATGCATATGACCATTTTATAGTAGAAGATTTGGAGTGATCATACTGAAGATGCTGAAGTTGGTGTACCCGTCAACCTCCTTGTGACTTTCGCGGCTGCTTACAGCTTTTGCATCACAGCAACTTGCTCAATTAGCTGTGTGGGAGTGCAATGGTTCAGACGAGATGGAAAGCTAGATATGCAGTGACGGCTGGGAGGGAGTGGGAGAGTGAACTCCGATGCTTCGAGTTGTTCTGATTTCCAAGCCCGCTTGTAACGAAACGTGAGATCTCCCCGATGGTGGCTTGAAGGAGCTATCTTTCCGCGGATAGCACGCGCACGGCCGACAGGCTGCATTGGTCCAGCAATATTTGAAGCGGCCGATCGCGTCCAGAACCAGTCAAGCCCACAACGCGTCCAGTCCTTTTTCCTTGACCAGCTTTACCCGCCTCCTTTCCATGTCTGCATACCTGTGCATATCCACATCTGGAGCGCACAACTATCAACAGCAGCTAACTACCAGGTACGTAACGCTCCCAACTCTGGGGAAAAGGTCAGCGAGCAGCTGTCAAGATAGAATTCTCGTCTCGCACTCGCTTCCACGTTTGACTGGCAAGCCATGTGGATCTTGCGGCAGTGGCGCACTTTCCTTTCCTTTTTTTCCCGGTCCTCCCTCTTTCTCTCCAAATCAGTGGCCAGAGCTTCCCCCGCCCCCCTGTGATGTGTTGACAGTGGTTTTAATGAGCTGGACGAATACCTCTCCCTCACCCCTTTTCTTGGCTTCCGCTCTCTCCTTTCAAGGTACCTACGAGACGATCCGTGGAGATAGGTTAGCCTGCGAGAACGTTGGCATCAAGAGATGGACGCCCGGCCGTGCTTTTTTTTGGCGGGGCGGGGGGGGGGGGGGGGGGGGTGTGGGGGACGAAAACTTAG
>Ga0307516_10000884_pt1 | contig 41215 bp, 46 predicted proteins | sample 19_EM_MG_FD_203310 | JGI IMG/M metagenome (GOLD analysis project Ga0307516, IMG submission 203310) | Populus trichocarpa ectomycorrhiza microbial communities from riparian zone in the Pacific Northwest, United States - 19_EM | ecosystem: Host-associated > Plants > Roots > Unclassified | place... | reverse complement strand
GGATCAGGGCGTCGGATGTCACGGCGGAGGAGCGAGTGCGAGCGATTTCCCGGGCAACAGTGCGTGCGTGCGTGCGTGTGCTGTACTCCCGCTCCGCTGCACTCTACTTATCGACGGAGAGACGCGCAGCAGACGACGAGACGAGACAGCGCTGCGGCGGTGGTGGTGGTGGTGGTGGTGGTGGTGCCCTCTGCAGAGGTGTATCGGGGCGGCGCACTCCTCCGCCGCGCTCACCACAGCAGCGCCAACTGTATCTGCAGAACCGGCCACGCCAGCCTGCAAGCTGCGCAGCGGCCATTGGCTGTTCGGCGATGGCGTCGCAGCGGGTCTCTGGTGCATATGGGGGGGGATGTAATTCCTTTTTCTTTTTTTTCTTCTTCATTTCTTTTTCCGGCGTTCCCTCCCGCCAATTCTCGCTCGTTTCGAATCGGAGGACGGCGTATGTATGCGTGCGGAGTATGTAGATACATTGTATGTAGAGCATGTACAATAATACTCTAGATATCTATATAGATAGCCTGCAGTGCGGTCGGCTGTTTGCGCCGGGGATGTCGAGGTATGTATCGCAGATATGTATGTATCGATGTGGACGCAGACGTGCATGTTGCTTGCGCACACATATGGAGTATCCGACTGCTTACATACACACAGAGCATTTACCGTCAGCAGGCGGAGCAGCAGCCGTGCAGTGCGCAGTTTTTCCAGAATCACAGTGTGTCCGCACTGCAAGAAGAAGGGGGCGAAGAATATGCAGAGTGCATGCATACATCATATATGCGTCAATCATAGTATGAAGTAAGTACATACATCATATATGCGTCAATCATAGTATGAAGTAAGTACATACATCATATATGCGTCAATCATAGTATGAAGTAAGTACATACATAGATATCTATGGATGATGCACGGCACGCTCGGTCCGTGCATGAAGCAACCATGTAAGGAACTCGCTCCGCCTGCGGTAACTACATGTGACGTAGAGTAGAGTACTTACTCTGCATTCGTCGCTAGCTGCCTGGAGTACAAACAGCAGTCTTCACTGCACTTCCAGCCTTGGGCCGCTATCTACTTCTTCTTCCGGTTCAGCGATGCGACTGCTGATCGTCCCCTGAAACTAACTGCGTATGATACGTACATATCACACATACATACATACATACATTGTGTGCCGCCAGCCAACTCCAATCGACTGCGCTCCTGCAGCCCCCGCTGCTCGCCATTGCAACGCGAATCTCGCGCCACGGATCCGATCGCCCGTCCAATCCGCCGGCTTCTCCGTGTCGAACCGCCAAAACGGAGAGAGAAAGGATACATACATCTACATACATACCTACATACATAGATATGTATGTACTTCTGCAAAGATACATTCAATATCAGCAATAATGACAGGCCGCAGGGGTGCACATGCTGCTTCACTATAGATATGTACCTACATACATATGCACACACATACACACTCTCTAGATACATATCTATACTGCGTATTGCACACTGCAGTGCCAGCTAGTCTAGTATCGAGGCTAGCAATAACTAGTTATCTACATACATACATCATACATAGATACTCTGCATACTTTTACATATCATATATACATACATAGAGTGCATACAAACATATGTAACTACATAAGTACTCAGTGCTCGCCTGCAGGGCGGTGACACTGCAGACAGCTCTAACCACTTGCGTCCGGTACGTATCGACCGCCTGCATAGTGCTAGTTACTCTATAATTAGTTCGTGTTCAGCCCCTGGATGGCGCAGTCAGTGCGAGTAGGCAGGGTAACCACCGCTGTCCCATCACCTGACCGTCTCCCCATGTTTGGACGGCAATCATTCAGCATCACTCGTGGCGGCCGATTCCGGGTGCAGGGGGATCGAGTTGTGTCTGGTCCGGACGCACACTATGTAAGTATGTAGATAGATACGGTCCCTTCGGAAGTGTGCTTTTTTTTTTTTTTTTTTTTTTTTGGTTTCAATACTCGCATGCGACCATTGCTGGTCGTGGCGAGCCTGACTTATTGAGACGGAGAAAAGAGAACCACCCTAACCCGGAACCAAAGTTATGAAGGCCCAAAGACGACCGAATCTCAGCACCAAGAGGCCTGCCTCACGGTTCTACCGGATCAAGACGGGACACTGCCTCACCGGTCAGTACGTACCTGCACTGGACGGGGAACCGGCCTACCGCTCAGTGCCGGGTGGTGGCGATAACCGGACGCAGACCCGGGAGCACTCATTCAATGAGTGCCCCGAGATGTTGGAGGAGACTGGGAGGGGGAAGAGCCGGCGGAAGATCCGGGACCTCCTTGCCGATGGGAGGTGCAGCCAGGCGGTGCTAGACTCCCTCTCCACTGCGGATGCGGGAAGACTGGTTCCGGCCGAGGAAGACGCGGGGAGCGAGGTGTCGGAATGGGAGCCCCGGGACCGGCGGGAGCGGGAAGACGAGAGGAGTGCGGAGGCGGAGGAGCTGGATGCCGCGGCGGGGAGATTGGGTGCCGGGGAGGAGCTGCCGCTGTTCCCACCCATCCACGCCCTCCTTCATGGCGTCCGCGTGAGAGGATCAGTGGGGGCGGGCCACGGTTTCGTTTGTTCTTTCTTTCTTCTGTTTGGATTCTTTTCCTTTGTTTCCTTGGTGCGCGCCATATCTTCTCGGGACGGGCCTGGGCAGAGGGCAAAGGGGAGCTTGCAACGTGCCGCCACCGCGCGGACAGCGGACAGGAAACGGACTGAACATACCCCCGCCATGACCTACCTAGGCCGCATGCGAGTAATGGTTAAACAGAGGGGGGGGGGGAAGAGGACCGGGGCTCTCTACTACACTTCAGTCCCTGCTAAGGTTAGAACTCTGGGGATGTCATTCCAACAACCCTGCCTAGTGAGTTTTCTATGTATGAATCCGCCAGGCCATTGGACAGTATAGTTAGACAGCCCAAGTCCAGGCACTTTATTGACAGTCCACGTCGTTGAAAGTAGGCGCACGTCCCAGTAGGTGCCCAGAGCATTGGAGCCATCTGCCGTCGTCAGATTTGTCCGAGCTTCGCCGAGGCCTTGCCGGAAGGAGAGCGGGGGGGGGGGGCACAGTCCTTTCACCGTTGCATTCCCAACACAAAGCGTGTTTCCGACTCCCGACACGCTCGGGGGACGTGAGGACGAGTGATAGCCAGTGTAGCGCCTTTTTTTTCCGCGGGCATTTGCGTCCGACTGATTTGTTTTTTGTTTTGTTTTTTTTACTCTTGAGCTATATGCATGCGTGCACGTATGCATGTGGGGGATGTGTTCGTCCACTGTGCCCCCGCGTCCCCGACGGTCGTCGCAGCTCGTATCGCTCGTATCGCTCGTTTGCGTAGACTGCGACTCGTGGCTACGCAGCGGGATTCGTCTGGCAGCCCGGGATGGCACTCGATAGGTTTCCTGTGCGTACGGACAGCGGAATACAACGGCTCGCCCAGCCATCCCTATGTTCGCCGCAGTGAAGTCAGTATGTTGTCGCTGTCACTGTCTGGGAACAGTGGGTCTCTCACCGGCGAGATATCTACACAGTTACTCCTCCGAACGCAAGATCGAAACCAGGTTTTACACCCGCAGCTCACTTTAGCGCCAAAACACCTCGCTCATCCCCCCGCACCTCCTCCCCCCCCCCCGGAGCCTCACCTTCAAAGCCAAGACGGACCGAATCCCGATGTCGAGTGGCATGCAGTACGACGCAACAGCAAATGCCCGTGGTGGGCGACGGGCGTACGAGCTTCGAGTGCGCTTAGGTGAAACGGTGGTGGCGCTCTATCTAATTACTTGGTTCACACGCGCCCGAGGGTTGCAGCGCAGGCATCTTTGGCTGGACGTGCCCGAGATGTGTTTCCGTTCGTTCGTTCGTTCCTTTCTTCTTTCCGTTCTTTTGTTTTCTAGTTCTATGGGTCCACGGGAGCCCGAGATCCGTCGTGGTATGTAGGGCGTGCTGTTTACCCAGCCGCACCTCGCTGACTTGTCCATTCCGTCCGCATGCTCGGCGGACTCTCTGCGCACTCGGTGAGCGTGAGCACGATGCCCCCATCAGCTGACGGAGCGGATCGATGTAACTATCTAGAAGACATCTCGCGGGTAGGGCGGTCTCTCGTGGTCCGTGGGGGGCTGGGCGTGACCGTTCATCCTGCAACTGCGGTATACATACAAGAGCTGACGCTAGGTGCCGGGGGGGGGGGGGTCTATTCGTTCTATCCGCTCCACTCTTCCTCGATACTCTCTCTATTCGTCGACTCTACGGTATCCACTCTGCTCCCATCCGTTCCGCCACGATTCCCTCATCCGTCGCCTCCACTGTCTCCTCCACTGTCTCCTCCATTAACACCTCTCCACCGTATCCGCCCTGGTGCCTCCTCTATTCTCGCGAACGATCGGCTGTTGCGAGCATAGATAGATGTGCGTCCGGCATCTCGAGAACTGCCAAACCGGGACCGCAGCGCACTCTGCAGCGCGCACTCTGCCCAGTCGTGCTAAATATAACACCGTAACACCGATAGATAGATAGATATTTCCTGAACAACCAATATATATATATATATGTAACTAGCCACCCCAACCCCACCAGCCAGGCGAGGAAGGTGAACACCACCTCCCCGCCACCACCACCGAATCGACAGTCTACACGCTCCACCCATGGCCCTGTGCAGAGCACATATGTAGGATGCCCATATTTTCAATCTAAATGGCGGTACCCGTGAGGCAAGGCGAGACGGCAAGCGTCCATGTATCTCTCGAGTAGGTGATCCCCATCAGGTGGTCCTGCCAACTTACCCAGCTGCTCGCGTGTCTGCGAATGGAATTAGCACCCTCGACTCGATTTCGCGCACGAAACGCTGCCAGCCAGTCAAAACGCCTCCACGGGGGAGGGGGGAAGGGGGGCACCATAGGCGGGCGGGTAGGAAGGTCGGTAGTATCGAGGCACATACCACGGTGACGCGCATGAGGATGGGAGATGGGGTTGCGGGCGATGGGGAATCCCTCGTTCTTCCTGGCGCGCGCATCACCACCGTACGATACATACTTCATATATGGCCTGGAGAAGCCCACGCCGACATCATATCATGTGTGTTTGCTGTCTTCGTGCCTCGTCCTCTTTTCTTTCTTTCTTTCTTTCTTTTTTTCCTTTTCTTTCTTTCCTCCTCCATCCGTCGTTCGTCGGCTTACGTGCATCCGTTGACCGGATCCCAACACACCCGCTGCATACAACCACCTCACCACCTTCGTATCGAGTACGATAGGAAGATACCTCAAATAATTCTTAAAAAAAACAACCATACATAGTAGATCAGTCCCACTCCGCCCCACCCCCCCCCGGGCGTTCTCCTCTTCTTTCTCCTCTTCCTCTTCTTCCTCTTCCTCCTCCGCAGCAATCCCCCCCCTCCCCAATTCATCCCACCGCACGGAAAAAAACAACGCCGAAATGCGACCATCACCACTTCCGATCCTCGCCGTCCTGTCGTCCGTCAGTCTGGCGCAGTCGCTGCCGGCGACGCTCTCGTTCATCCCGAGCTGCGCGCACGACTGCATCCGCGCCCAGCTGCCCGCCTACATCGCCGCGCCCTTCTCGTCGTGCCTGACGTGGGCCGGCAACGCGAATCCAGAGGTCGTCGCCGCCCCGACCCCCGCCGACAAGGTGCGCGCGCAGATCGCCAAATGCGTCCGGGACGACTGCGGCGCCGCCGCCAATTCCGACCCGGACTTCCAGAACGCCCTGCTGGGCGTGTGTGCCAGTGCAAGCGCTAGCGCCAGCGCCAGTGTCAGTGTCAGTGTCAGTGTCAGTGTCAGTGCCAGTCCTAGTGTCGGCGCGAGTGCGACGCTGGTGGAGGTGGACGTCACGGAGGGTGCGGTGGTGGAGGAGCAACAGCAGCGGCGCAGGGGATTGTCGCCCGCCGCCATCGCGGGCACCGTGTTGGGCGCGCTGTTCTTCCTGCTGCTCCTCGGCGTGGGGGTGTTCTTCGTCGTTCGGCGCCGGCGACAGCGCTTGCAGCGGACGCCGGCGGCGGGGGAGCACGCCGAGCGGAAGGACTGGCAGAGTCTATCGAGCGCGCGCACGACGCCGTCGCCGCCACTGCAGAACTACGAATCGGTGCCGGTGCCGGCGGTCCAGGCGCGCGCCTTCGACTTCGCCTTCGACGTCGAGGCCGGCGACCGCATCAGTCCGATCGCCTCGCCGACCCGCGAAGCCGTCCACTGCGCGTCGCTGCGGCCCGACAATACCAAGCCGTGGAGTCCGGTGTCGCCCGTGTCGCCCGTCTTCGGCGCATTCCAGTTCCCGCCCGTGCAAGAGGAGGCGGCGGCGTTGCAGCAACAGCAGCAGGGTGGACAGCAGGGCGTCGTGTCGCTGCCGCAGCTGCCGAGGCAGTCGATGCTGACGCGCGCCGACTCGGTCGAGTGGCGCCGGGAGGTCGAGGAGGCGGCCGAGCGTGCGGCCACCCGGGTCGGACTCAAAGTCTCGGAGCCAATCCTCGGGCGCGCGCCGGCGGCTGCGTCCGAGTCGTCGCGGTGGACGCGACGCGTTAGCGGGGGAGTGCTGGTGGGCAAAGGGAGGAGCGCCAGTGGTGCTGGGCGGTGATGATTTTCTTCGGTCTTTTCTTTTTCTTATTGCATCGTGCTCGGCGTTTCAAGGGTAGCGGGCGTTTCGTGTTTTATGCGGTGTGGTTTCGCACGATGAGTTGGGTTGGGTTCGGTATGTAGTTATGTGGCATCGTGCATGGTTGCGGATGTCTCTACGAGGGATGCGAGCAGTGTTGGCGGATGTCTATGTACGAGAGCGAGCGACAACCACTCAGCCCGGTCGAATGCCAGTCATGTTCCGTCCTATAAATGTACCGCGTCCGCGTGATGAGGCGTCTCATCTCCGTCGCGCACACCGAGCATCACCCGCTCGCTCCGTAGCGCCCATCTCCGCACGCTCTCCGTCTCGCATCGCAACCGCCAGCCAGGCGACGCTCCCCTCTGCCAGTCGCTGCGCACGATCACCACCGGACCGCTCGTCTCTCGATCGTTATGGCTGTTGCTCGGACGACTGGCCGGGCCGACGGACGTCCTCGCCGATGTTCGGCTTGCGCGCTACGATGAAGTGGCTTTGCGGGCGTGCCTTCGTCAGCAACCCGTCACGAATGTGGGGGGGAAGCGGATACACACTCACTGGTAGTTGTAGATGTGCGTGTTGCGGTCGTTGAGCATCTCGAGCGCGCTGCGACACGACTCGGCGACCTCGGTGCTGGAGTAGTCGCCGACGCGCGTGAGCAAAGCCATGGCATGGGCCTCGAGGCCGGTCTTGAGCACGAGCCGCGCCCAGTGGCCGAGATCGCGCAGCGTTTCGTCCTCGGCCCAGGGGCCCCATGGCAGCTTCTTGACCGTGTGCTGCAGGTCGACGAAGCCGGCCTCGTGGCAGAGCCGCTTCAGCGTCGGCGCCGGATGGGTCAGGAACCCCGCCCGCATCGCACACCCCGCCAGCCGCTCCATGTACACGTGCACCGGGCACCCCGCCGGATAGGTGCCGTCGTCACTCTGTGCCGACATGTTGTGCTCGACGAGCTCGACAAACCCGCCGGGCGCCGCGTGGCGGTACAACCGCTCGACGTACGACTTCCAGTCGCGCACCGACAGGTTCAGGTGTCGCGAGTGGATGAAGTCGAAGTGGTTCTGCGAGGTCAGTTCCGTGCGTCGTTGGAGAAGCACTGGGGAGGGCGGCAAACTTCGGGGAATGTCCATTCGCTCTCGGCGTCATCCTGCACTCTGGTGAGTTGAGTCGTCAGGTCAAGGGGAGGGATGCGTCTTACGATTTCGAACCGGCAGTTCTGTTCACGATATGGCTTGTCAGCTGGCTATCACTCGAGCCGTGGGGAGAAGGGAATTCGGAAGTACTGGTGGCACCCTGGGGAGGTTGATCGGTTAGCCAGGTCGGCAAAAAGAGGCGGGAGTGACAAAGGACATACCATTCGGGCTGGATGGGCGACAGGTCCGTGCCGATGATTTGTGAGGTCTCGGGCAGCTGGTCGGCCAAGGCGATGGCCCATATCCCGGTGCCGGTGCCAATATCCAGCACTCGGGCCGGGTTGCCGATCGGCGCGAGCGTGAGCCTTCCGCCGAGGAGTAACAGGTACATATGGTGCACTAAATCCAATCTTTAACCGACGGTCAGCTGATCCACGGATGGGCAACGGAAAATTGAAATCGTACCTGTCCTTCTCTATCTGGAACAGGGAGGGCACGATGTTAGCCCTGTGGATCCTATCATCTCGACGAATACAGAGGACAAATGAAGAGAGAGAAGAAAAATAAAACAAGAAGAAAAAAAGAAAAAAGAAAGAACAATAAGGAAAAAGGAAAAATTACCTCATCGTTAGGCATCAGATAAGCCCCGTCCTTGTACCGATGGTACGTCCGTCCGTTCTCACAACTGACACACAGACAAAAAACAGGCTGTCAGCTGCAATCGGTGGAGTGGGCGGTGGAGATTCTGCACGGGGAGTGTGGCTGGCCGAAGGGAGCGGATGGGAAACAAATAAATACCAACATACCGGTAATCGTAGATCGACGAGGATACCGAGAAGGTATCAGCACTGGGATCCAATCAGCACGCATCGGTGGCATTCCGTCAGGCCCGAGTGCCTGGTTGCTGGGAACCACCTAGGTGGCGGGGAGGGGACTATACTTACTCCAGGATGTACCCCATAGCTCGCTCATCTTTGGGATTGGCCTGTTTTTTTTCCCATCAGTTCCATTAGTTTTGGGAATTTCGGACAAACCGAAGCCGGCACGATAGGGAAAGGACACAGCAAAACTTACCAGCCGCGGATCCGCAACGATGGGATCCACTCCTGCCAACGCCGGATTGTCCGTCGACGGCCTGGAACTATTCATGCCGCCGTCGTTGTCGATGCTGCCGCCGCCGCTGTTGCTACTGTGCATGTGTCGGCGGTGCTGTCGATCTTGCGGGGGATGACGGATGAGGGGTGAGATTCCCGACGGAAAGGATTGGAGGATGAGTCCCAGGGAACCGGCAGCACTATTTGGGTGGATGCCGGCAATGGGAGAGGGAGATGTTTTTTGGGAGGTGTGTGGCAGCGGTCCCGGGGGTGCGGTAACGGCGAGGCTGGTGGGGATTTGTATCGGAGGAGGATTCGTCAGGGACAGGCGGACGGCAGAAACACGGCTACAATAAGGCGTTGCAGGCGGGGGGAGCTAGGTGGGAGAAAAGGAGGAGGAGGGAGGAGGAGGAAGCAGGAGGAAGCAGGAGGAGGATGAGGGGGAAAGAGGACGAAGGTTTGGAGGCGGGGTGCGGGGGCTGTTTTCTTTTCTTTCTTCGTCCCGCTCCTTGCCTAAAAGGGAAAAACCCGCGATTCCCAGCTGTCGGGACCGCTACCTTTCCGTGTGTAACCCAAGATATGACCTCATTCTTCATTTTGTTCGCCGCCGACCAGTCTTGGTGACAATATCCGCGGAACTCTGCGCTGACGATGTTTTTGCTTGTCGAACACGTAGTCACCGCACACATTGCTCCGTGTACCCATCTTCTCATTCGGCATCCGCTACTTTTCGCCGGAAAGCATGGAAGGGACAGTTCTTTGTTCGTCGCTTCCCCCCTTCCTTCTTTGGCTCAAACGCTAACCGAATGCTAGCATGTAGTTTCCCCGCTTTCGGCGTCTGGTCCGGCAGACACACCATCAATGAGGGACGATATCGACACAGGCATGTAGGTGCTCTATGATTCGGGGCTTTCCTGTCGCCACCGATGCTCGCAATATCTCCAATCCCTTTGCATGGGTGGTGGCTCGAGTTCCATTCTGCTGTATCTCCGCGGCGGGTTAGTCGCGTCTGCCTCCGGGGCGATCGGTCTTAGTCTACATACATAGTCTAGATTGCTAACGGGAAAGACAATTAGGCCGGCGGCGTTGCGGGACATTTCCGGCCCGGCTCGGGGTCCTGTCCTAGATGAGGGCCGCTACATAGATGTCAGAGTGCGGTACTTGCGGAGGATACCGGTCAAGCAATCGTACGTATGCAGTCTTCGCCCTGCGCGGATGCCATATGTCATAACAGCCCGGCGGAAGCTGTGCTTCTTGAGCTGGAGCAGCGCGCAACCGGACCCGCTACCTGAGGTAGCCCGGTGCGGGATAGCATGGAAGTAATTGGAGGCTAGTGCGATGGGTTTGGACGGCGGGCATAGAAGCATTCATGGAGCCAGATCGATTCGGTACGAAAAAGATCTCGTCTAAGTGTGCGGGTGGAACGGAGTATCTTCATCTCTATGCCGCGCGGCCAACGTGCAGTGCACCGGACTGGAAGTCTGCCCGCACTGCGGGGAACACTGCTTCGGCATATGGCAGACAAGAGCCTATCCAACTGCGTGATCTGTCGCACCCGACTGCACTTTGGCGCGCCACGAAAGCACGGACGCCCGGCCCAGACGCTCCAACAGGCAATCCGTTTAATTTTCAACTGGGTCTTGAAGCCGGACTCTTGTGATCAGGACTTGACGCGGTTCATTTGGTTTAAGAGGCAAATATTCACGGTTGATTTAATTTGATGACGGGTTTGCAGCCTGGTTGGACTACGAAATGGCAGTCGTGAAAATTAACGGGAGCACGGTGGAGAACCCAACACGCAGGCAGTCGTGGCAATAATACTACAGTCATTGCGGCCCAGCGATATAGCTTCGAGATCGACTACACCTACCGAACCGGCAAAGGTGGCCGAAAATGGGAATACTAATCCGATGCAAACACGGGGAAACACTTCTTGCGCATTCGGTCATGCGAGACAGGCGTCAGCGCACCCCCGACTGTGCTTGTAGTTTTGTAGTATGTCTGTACGCTGCTGGAACCTACCCGTGATCGAATGCCTAAGTTACGTCCACTGGGGTCCCCCGTAGATCCTGCGCCCGCGATCTCGCGGCGCATACGTCTGCATTGCTATTGGCCCCACGTGTTTGAGCCATCTGGTGTGACTAACTGCCGCCGGCGCGGCACAGAACTCTTTCTTTTTGTCTTGGTCCTTTAATCATCAATCGAGTGTGACCTATCTACATATGTATATACACACGGGTTTGGCTCCCGTCCACTATCCAACCCCGACCTCGATTAGTCCGCAGGCTGGTCGTTGTGGCTTTCCTCTGCCCTTCGTCATGACCTTTCCTGAAAATGTAGAGCGCACCAAAGAAATAGCAAATGAGGGGACAAAAGGAAGACAACCCCTTCAAACCTCATCCGCTGGAGCAAAGAAAGTAGGCGTAGGGAAGCTGCAGTCGTTCCTCTACCTCAGCACACAGCTCCTTGGTTCAGCCTCCTCTCCTCCACCCTCTCTTCCGTTCCCCGAGTCCCCACTCTGATCCTCGTACGTAGCTTGTATCCATCGTCCCACGTCCGTGGTGGGGGGGAAGTCCAGGATCGCCTGGCTTCACCGCTCATCAGCGGAGAGGTCTCGGATCGTATACCGACCTTGTCTCTCCCCGCGCCCCCGCCCACAGAACCTTCTGCTGGCCGTTTTATTGCGGGTAGTTCTTGAAGAGGTGCCCGCGACTGGGTCTTTTGTCGACTCCACCAGCACTTGGCGGTAGGCTGAGAAGTCGGAGGCTCTTCCATTTCTTCTGGTTGTTGAGTTGAGCCGTTACAGCCCGGACCCCGTCCTCGAGGGAGAGGCAGCCGTAGTTGGTAGTCAGGAAAGCCTCCATGACTGCCTGGGCTTCCTAGTTGACCAGCTTCTGCAGGTCATAGACTCTTCGGAGTGAGATTGGAATCTAGCCAGACTTGGAGCCACCGGGTTGCTTCGTTGGAGAAGGCGACGTCCAAGTCGCCGACTTTGACTGTCGTGGTGGGGGTGGTTCTCCTTCCGTCAGAGAGAACTGCCTATGTCTTTCCGTGGTCAAATGCGGGCCTCCTATTCGACGGATACCTTCGCAGCCTTTGCCAGCTTCTCGGCCACTTCTTGGTCGCAGCAACTCGATGCCAACTCCGGGCATATGTCCGTGAAAACGTCTGCCTTGCCTAGATGTGCCGGCTCGCTTGTTGGCTTTTGCTACTCTGGTCTGGCCACTGGATCCGGGAAATATTGATGTGTAATCAGGGTTAATTAGGTGAGATACACCCTCAGCACGAAAGGCAGCCGTGAGGGAAGCAAAGCCCCCTCGTAGCTCACCAGAGCCATGAGCTGGAGACTGTGGCTTGCGCTCGTCTGCCGGCGAGAGGGACCTTCTGCTCTGCTAGTCCGGCTTCCCCGTGGCTGAATACTGCATAGCCATTTGATGACACTTCTCGCTTCAACGGTACACACACGAGCCTCTCTTGCACGGCGCGTTCCCCTCTGGTTCGGTTTAGTGCAGGGGGGGAGGGTTATGCTCTGTGTAGCTACCTCCCTCTTGGACCAATCGAGGGCCTTCCTCCCCCGGCGGACACACAGCAAGTACGTATGGTAATTGGATCTCGGAACCCTTTGTGAAACTGCGAGAATCCAAGAAGCCGCGCCGTCAAGCTGACCGTGCGATTACGTACATAAATTTGCCGCAACACTTGCCACCGTTACAATCGATCCTCGGCCTTCGAGGCGACACGGATTGGGTGCACGTTCCACTCTCCGGCGGGTCGTTTTACGCCGTGGTCTTCTACGATTGCGCTTTGCAGCGGAGCGAAAAGGTACTTCGACCGATGCGGTCCGCCAGCTGGCTCGTGCGAAGAGCATGGTGCACTGGGGAGTCGAGTCGGAAGTGCAGATGTAGTTGCTGTAACGGGGTACTTCCGGGGAGTCGCCCATCGTTGGTGCACGCTCTAACACATGGATGACATCACGATGGTCGCGCTTCGCCGCCACCGCCAGACATGCATCATTGTCCCATCGGCAGATAATGACGTCTGCGCCTCCTCCTCCGCAGGGGAATCGTTTATATACCCCCAGCTCACTCAGAAAGAAACCAATTCTCCAGCAACATCAAGCAACACTCGATCCACAGCATCCTATCCAAAACACTCCTATTATCTCTCGTCAACTCGCGCTTCCATCAAGATGCCCAAGTACAATAAAGGTGACCGTGTCGAGTACCACCCCATCGGCGGTTCGTATGCCCTTCCCCTCCGTTTTGGCAACGCTGACCGTACCTCTACCGTACAGCAGGCCGCACCGGTACCCCAACCAGCACCGGCAAGATAGAGCGTGTGCTCACGGCGCCGACGCGGGCCGGTGACACGAGTGTGACTGTCCAGGCCAGCGACCAGGAGGTCAAATACGAGGTACGTCATCGCCGGTCATCTTCCACACATGACCTCCGGGCGCGGTACCCCGGGCATCGCTCCTCCTCCAGCCCCCCTTCCGTGACCCGACTGGACAAGTTTGACATCGCGGTGCGGACGGCGGTGGCGGTGGAGGGAGTAAACACCCAAGAGGAAGTCGTGAAGTAGTTGGTCATGTAGCGTGAGAATCGAGGAACTGATGCGAGTGGTGTCCCGGCAGATCACGAATGAGAAGACCGGTAAGGCATCTGCTATCAAGGAGGAGAACATCGAGCAAGTTCTGGACTAAGAAGCATCGAAAGTTGGAGTGAGTGACTAGTCCTCTTTTATAGTCTCGTACGATCGATGGTCGGTGAAGTCGATCGAGAGTTTATTTGTATGGTGGTGGTGTTTGGAATTATCTAATTTCTTGACTTCGTCGTGACTCCACTTGCTCCGTTCGCCGGGCGTGTATTATCACAGGTCTCCGGTTCTCTTAACGATCATTTCTCCACGTCCTTCAGCTTACTATTGTCGTACCCTTGGTCGGCTCGTATTTCTTTGCTTATTAGCCTTGATGCTTCGAATTCCGGCGGTGAAGTGCAGCTCTCTTCCGTATCTAATACCGCTAGTCTGGCACAAGATATGTAGCAATGGATGGAAAGGTGGTCATTACTCCGCGAAAGGCGACTTCTGTTAGCTTCAAAGAAGCGATAGCCCATCCATGACTACGTATTCATATCTGTCTAGATCATGGCGATAAAAACTTTTTCCGGTTCTTGTTCACTGTCTTTGCGGCTTGTTGTGGCTCTCCCTGCCCTCCGCCCTGGACTGTCCCGGAGGTTGTAAAGCGCACGTACCAAGGATATAACAAAGGAAAGACGAAAAAAAGTGGGGGCAATTCTGAAAGAGATGCTCCGCTGCGTCTTTTAGTGGCACCGCCAGCACTTGGCGGTGGTCGACTCTTCGTCCACTCAAGGTACTGACCAGTGAGGCAGGGACCCGCCTTCCGCTGGTAGAACCTCGAGGCGAGCCACTTGTTCGCGTTCGCCGGGAAGAAATCTGGCTTCTGTCGTGCCTTGCGGCTGCTCCTGTACTCCCGGTAGTATATTCAGTTGGCTCGTAACGAAGTTTTCCTTGAGGCCATCAATGCCGGCTGTAATCCAGCTACCGCTCCCTGTCGTCACGTTCGGTGCTTCAGTCGTCCGCTGGCCAGGCCTCGCAATAGTCCGTCCCGTCCGCCCTCAGGCTTGGGTCATTTTGACGTCCGCTCATGCCTTTGCCTTCAACCAACTTAATCTCGGCGATCGATTGCTTGATGAGTTTGTGATGATCAGTCATTTCTCGCATGCGATCTTATCAGATCATGGACGTTAGTCCGCAGGCAGCTCACAGTAACTCCCCCTGCCGCCTGGTCTATGTATTCCAGATAAAGGGCATGGAAAAGGCAAAGGAAAGTCAAAAGAACTCAAAAGAGATCTTTGCCTACTCCGTGTCCTCGCACTGGGCCTCCCTCACTACGTTCGGACCAGGTCCGGTTCCGTTCTTCGCCCCACTCCAATGGTGTGAAGGAAGTTCAAGATCGGCCGTGTGCACCACTCATCCGCGAACAGATCCCGAATCTTAGAGTGGCATTTCCGATTATTCGTCCATTACTGGAGATATTGTCCAGTAAGGCGATGCCCTGTTTTAGTTGGTAGAGCCGGCCGGCCAGCTTCTTCGAACCCACCGCCCTATTTGTTGGAGAGTGGTAGTTATTGCCCTAGCACTGGTGATTTTGCCCTAACGCCGAATGTGTTCGTTCCTTGGCCTGGCATCTGTATATATCCACCCTCTCAGCGTTCCTTAGACTAGACAGATACAGCTACCACTTCACCGTCGGCGGCCCGTTTCCCCCCGCAGCACTATTCGGGAGCTGCTTGTGGGCATTCTGTAGTGATCCGACCGCCCGCCCAACGCTGGGCTTCGGCCCAAGATCTCCCGCCTAAGGTTGGCGAGGGATCTGGGAAAAGACATCGGCCGCCCCCCGTGTTGGCCTGCGTAGCGTAGCCACTCGGCTCTGCTGATGCGCATGCGATGTCGGAGAACGTCAAGGCGCTTTTTATTTATTTATTCATTGATCGTGCGCTACCTATATACCTAGGCCATGGTGGTGACAAACCGTCGTCACTGACTCAACCTCGATCTCGATCAGTCTGCAGGTGGCCTGTTGCAGCTCCCCTTTTGCCCTCCGCCCAAAACCTTGTGGGCAGGCGTGGTTTGTGTTCAGCCCACTACCCGTCGGGGTTCTTGGTTGTCGGGCCGTTGGCTTGGCGGGTGCTTGTGTTGGTTCTTCTTTCTTTCTTTCTTTCTTTCTTTCTTTCTAGCTCTGATTTTCTGTAACGAGACACATATGGTCATCTTCACCACTCACTCGATCGCTCTAGTCGCACCCGTTGTCTTGTTGCATGTAGACTTCTGCGTCGATCTTCGGATTGATAAATGTGATTCATCGTCCGCTCCCTCCAACAGGCCTGTCCCAAAAGTAGTAGAGCGCACCAAGGAAATCACAAAAGAAAGACAAAAGAAAGCCGCCCGCAGACTCCCTAATCCTCCTCCACGGAGGCTATGAAAGAGGGTGTGGGAAGGAACAGCTGCTATTCCTCCCCCTCGGGCCTCAACACCCACCTCATCGGCCTCTTCCCTATCCTGCCTCTCCCGGAGTTCGCACTCCGACGCCCTACTCTGAGAGTCTTCCTCAGCCGGGGCTGGGACCCAACTACCCACATCTATGGTGGAGAGGGAGTCCAGGACCGCTTGGCTGCACCTTCCATCGGCGAGGAGATGCCGGATCTTGAAATGGTCCTTCCCATCCCGGTCGCCTTCCGCACCTTCACCCAGAGAATCTCCCGCTGGGTCTTCCAGTGGGGGCAGTTCCCGAAGACATGCTCCCGCGTCTGTGTCCTGTACGGGCACCACCAACACTTGGCGGTGGGCTGGTTTCCCGTCTACTTTAGGTACATACGTCTGCGGCAGTGACCCGTCTTCAGCTGGTAGAACCGCGAGGCTTTTTTTTTTGTTTAATCATACTCGCATTCGACCTATATAGATCATGGCGGCGTACATTTTGCCCGGTTTTCCTGTCCGCAGTCCGCGCGGTGGCGGCAGGTTGCAAGCTCCCCTTTGCCCTCCGCCCAGGCCTGTCCCAAGAGAGAGTAAACTAAGGAAAGAACAAACGACAGACTGAAAGAAAAGCGCGACCCGTCCCCTACTCCTCCCCAGCCGATGCCATGAAGGGGGGCGTGGGTAGGAACAGTGGAAGTTCCTCCCCGGCATCCAATTCCCCCGCAGCACCCAGCTCCTCCACCCCCGCCTCCCGCTCCTCTTCCCGCTCCCGGCGATCCCGGAGCTCCCACTCTGACACCTGACTCCCGGTGTCACTCTTCTCCAGAGGGGGCACCAGCCTTCCCACATCCGTTGAGGTGAGGAAGTCCAGCACCGCCGGCCCACATCTCCCATCGGCAAGTAGGTCCCGGCTCTTCCACCGGCTCTTCCACTTCCTGGTCTCCTTCTGCACCTCTGCCCACAGGTAGAACCGCGAGGCGAGCCTCTTGGAGTTACCGGCCATTGTCCCGTCCGGCCGCTGCTTCGTCGGCAGCTCGTACTTCCTGCCGGTTGCCCGGCCCACAGTCCAGCGCTTGATTGGGCCCACTTCTCCGAAATCTCCTGCTCGAGGTGCGCGAGCTGGACACTAACGGATTTTGATGGTGATGTCCGCCTGGCTCTCCGCCGCGTTGCGGTGTGAGAACGTTTTTTTTTTGCCATTACTCGCGTGCGACCTTTCTAGATCATGGTGGTGCAGTGTGGGGACGTTAAGGTGCAGATTGCAGCCATGAGTTAGAGACCATGATCGGCGGGTGATTGACGGTGTTGTGCCTTAACAGCTTGCTTCCGTAGTTAAATTTACAGAAGTAGGGTTCTAACAGTCGAACACATGTACATACTTTGCATCGAGCCTACCGTGCAGTCGGTGAAGCATTACCCACTCTTAATATTTGACAAAGCAGAAAGTTACATCCCAAAACATTGCTTATAAATATTCTACTCGAAGTAGCGTGGCGTACCTCCTCATTTGATTCAGTCCACGACGCTGGTGTTACCTAGCCCTGAGTTCTGCTGCCTGGAAGATGCTCGCCCAGTCCTCTCGGAGGACGAAAATAGCCGTCTCGTCTCGGGGTCATCCCAGACTGACCGGGCGAACGGTTGCCTTCCTTTACATAGGACCTCCCTCCGAGCCAACCGAAAACAGCGAATGCCCCGCAAATCCAAATCACTGCAAAGGATACTGCAATTTCGGAGAATAATGAGAAGTATAAGAAGAGAGATGGAAATAAAAACTAGAAAATCACGAACGCATACGGCTTGGATCCGAGATGTCAGCTCCCCAGTCGAGGAGAAGCCGGGCCACCGCCTCCTGTCCTTCCTGCAAGGCGATGCGCAGCCCGGCCTCCGCCTCGCGCGCTCCCTGCGAGGTTGGGTTCAGCGGTATGCGGTCAGAGGCTGAGACGCCAGTTCCCCAGCCGAGAAGCTGCCTGGCTACTGCCTCCTGTCCTTCCTGCAAGGCGATGCGCGACGTTGTCTGCCAGGCCCACAGATCGGCGACCTGCGGGTTTATGGGCACAAGCCCAGCGTCCAAAGTGAGTTGCGCTGGCGTCCGCCCGTACATGTCGGTGGTTGAGCTGTCTGCTCCCAATTCGACAAGCAGTTGCGCCATTGCCTGGTGACCTCCGCGCAAGGAGAGATGGAGCGGCGTCTGCCCGTCTTCGTCGGCGGCAGCGACACTGGCCCCTCGGTCGACGAGCAGTCGGGCCACCGCTTCGTGGCCTCGCTGCGAGGCGAAGTGCAGCGGCGTCCGTCTGTACATCCCAGCGGCTGAGACCTTAGCTTTCCGATCGATGAGTAGCAGCGCCACCGCATGTCGCCCTCCCTCTGAGGCGAGATGGAGCGGCATCTGACCGTCTTTGTCAGCGGCTGCGACATCGGCTCCACGGTCGATGAGCTGCGATGCCACCGCATCGTGCCCTTTCTCAGATGCGAGGTGCAGCGGCGTGCGTTGGTGTCTATCAGTAGCGCAGACATTGGCATTCCGGGAGATGAGTAGCCGGGCAAGCCGCTCGTGTCCTTCCACCAAGGCAAGATGCAACGGCTTGCAGCCGTCTCCGGTGGTGGCATTGACGTCGGCTCTCGCGTCGAGGAGCAACTCAGCCACAGCCTCGTGCCCAGTAACTAGAGCGAGGTGAAGCGGCGTGCGACCGACCCTGTTAGTGGCCTCGATGCTGGCACCCCGGGAGATGAGCAGCCGGGCCACTTCTTCGTGTCCTCCTCGCGAGGCAAGGTGCAGTGATGTTTGCATATGTCGGTCGGCGATTGAGATTTTGGCTCCCACCCCTAGTAGCAGCTGCGCAACATCCAGGTCTCCAAATTGACACGACTGGAGAAGAAGACGGTCTATCCGGCCCTCTTTGATAGTCATAGCCTCGAATACGGCGGTGAACTGCCGTACTAGCCGAAAGACGCAGATCGAGGAGAGGACGTCATCAGTTTGTTGTTGCAAAGTGTCGGATCTGAACCAAAAATTGTCCCCGCTAAACCGGTTCGTCCGAACGCACCTGCAATGATATTCGAGCCAGCGCTGGTGGTTTTCCCCTAATAGGAATTTTTTCCACAGGCGTGACAAGATTGGGCAGTCGTCGAGGCAACGAGAGAAGTGCCATGGCCAAAATACCGTCGTGTACAATAACAGGTGGCGATCGCTGTAACTAGCTTCATGGGTTGGAAGAGCTGTATCATAGTGGTCCCACGCGCGCGAAGTGCATAGTAGCGAAAGGCAGACTTTCGAGATTTCGGCATGAGATTCGACTTCGAGCATTTTGGTCTCCAAGTACTCATTCACGGAAAGATGCGCGAACCGAAACACGTTCAGACGTTTGTCCAAGACGACGAGGTTTTGGCAAGCTTTCAACAAAACATTCGCCTGTACCGTGTCGTGGGAAAATTCCCCCGAGCCGCTCACTTCGGCCGTGCTTGCATCGAGCAAGGTTTCAGTTCGCAATGGCTCGTATGAGCATTGAATCCATCGGAAAGCGTTGAGTGCTAGTCGCCGAGCGCTCTTATTCTGTGCAAGAATGCGATTGTATATTTCGGTGTAGGCTTCTATCAGAGTATCCGGAAGTCTCCCCAGACTATCTCGTACGTCCTTTGGTGTGGACATATCACATAGAAATGTAATATGAAGCGACGCCAGTTGAAACCTGAAATTCAGTCGTCAGTCTGTGCCCTCACCAGAGTTGAAGTGGCTACATCTACTTACATTCCCCTCGATCTCTCCCGAAGGACGTTACATATTTCATCTCTGAGATTACCATCGACAGAGCCATCAAGCAGTCGCCCATCATCGATGATGCTCTGAACACTCGTTTCGATGAACCGATTGATGTCACCGATATTGTCGTCGGGTAGCAACTCAATCTTAGGAAACTCTTGAAACTGGCGGAGGATGTCCGGGTCCATACGAGTGGTCGCAAAAATCTTGACCACATTCTTCGAACTCTTCACGACATGCCTCAGCGCGGCCAGTAATCTCAACCGCTTCTCGTGATCGACTTCGTCCAAGGCATCAATGCAAATCGTCATCCGAGGATATATAGTTGCGAGTTTGATCAAGAGCTCCCGGCTTTCTGTCAGGCTTAGCGACGAACACTTCTGCCCTATTTGCTCTCTTTCTTCGTAGATATCGACTACCGGCTTCAAAACGTCGTCCTCTGCAGACGTTTGAACAAACTGCTGCACTAGCGTGTTCAGTATGATCTCGGGATCTCGGCGGTTTTCCTCCGCTCGATCACAATAGAAGTACCCCAACTTCTCGTACGTCAGCGCCCCGGGTGTTGGATCTTTGAACGAATCGATGACTCTTGATGTAGTATATGTTTTGCCAGCTCCGGCTAAAGCACAGGTCAGCAGAGAGCGTAAAAGAGATGTGGAGACCAACGGATTCCCCGCAACAGCAGCAACATCGACTCCCTTGATGATCTCCACTTGCGGAATTCCTCCTTTTCAAAGATCCACTCCCCAGTACCATCTAAGCGTGTCTCGCTGATACGCCTGTGGTGGCTTACATAGGCAATTTTGGATATCCATTCGAGGATTTCGCACCTTCTAGCCCCTGGATTGAGAGTGAGGATGTGAGCGGCTACTCGGAGCGAATATGTTTCCGTTAAAGCAGGGCCACCCACTTTTTGATCTGCCGCCGAGTTCCGGTCAGCCAACCCTAACATTCATTGAGCAATACCTGCCCATCATCTTCGGGCCGGTTCGCGGGTGACTTACTCGTCAGAAATAAAGACCTGTCCATAAAAAACCGGGTTTACGAGCTCAATGTGCTTGGAGGCCTGATAGATCCGGCTGTTGTCCGATTTTCCGCCGCTGGTCATAATTTCGATGTGGGTAGCGGCTGTGCCGGGTGGCAGGTGGTTGCGCTTTGGTGCTCCGCACTTTGGTGGTTAGTGCGACAGACTTCCGGTTGGTGGTCGGTGCGGGCCGCTCGGGGTCTTAGTCAGGCTGAGGCTGGTTCGGACACGCATGCACCTCTCTGCCTTCTCAGGGTGTTGGTCTGGATGGTGTGTTTGATGGACATCAATTGCAGAGGGTTGAGTGACTGCATGCGGTCGGTTCGGCAAAACCAAGAAGATATCACCCTACATTTTTACATTCCACCCCCGGTTTACGTACCCCGCTTCCTACCTAACTCCTCACTCGGGGTGGCAGGGAAAAGTGGCCCAGTATGTATGAATGTGCATGGAGCTGGAGCTGCACTCTCCCCTGACGCAGGGTCTGCTTGTGGTGGCGGTGCACTTATGTGGCTAGTGCAGTTGCGGTGACCAGGATACTGTTTGGCAGGGCAAACGCCTTCGAAGGCCTGATTCATGTGGCATCGCATGTGGTGGCACGCGGCTCTTTTGGCAGTGTGCGATCTGCCTCAGACGGTGTAACTAAGTAGGTAGGTGGGTACTTTTTTTTGTTTATTCATACTCGCATGCGACCTACTTAGTTATGCGGCTCGTTGCAAGCTCCCCTAGTGCCCTCCGCCCAGGCCTTTCCCAATGAAATGAATGCGCACCAAGGAAAACGATATAGGAAAAGACAAAGGAAAGGGCAGCCTCCCGCCCTACTCCTCCCCCGCCGATGCCATGAAGGGTGGGGTGGGTAGGAACAGTGGTAGTTCTTCCCCGGCCCCCAGCACCTCCGCCTCCACCCTGCGCTCTGCTTCCCGCTCCCGGCGCTCCCGGAGCTCCCATTCCGACACCTCACTCCTCACGTTGGTTTCCTCTTCCACAGGTGGCACTATTCTTCCCACGTCTGTTGTTGTGAGAAAGTCCAGTATCGCCTGACTACACCTATCGGCGAAGAGGACCTGGACCCTCCACCGGCTCTTCCACCACCCAGTCTCCTGCCTCACCTCCGCCCAGAGGATCTTCTGCTCCCCCTTCCACTTCGGGCACACCTTGGAAAGGTGCTCCCTTGTCTGCGAGGGGCACTGGCGCCACCAGCATTGAGGGTCGGGTCGGCTTTTGCCCCAATGCAGATATTCTCCAGTGCGGCAGTGCCTCGCCTTCAGCTGGTAGAACCGCGAGGCGAGCCTCTTGGTGCTCCCAGCGACTGCACCCTCCGGTTTGTGGGTCTCCGGTAGCCTGTATTTCTGCTTGGAGGTTCGTCCTGCTGCCCACCGTCGTGCTTCCGTCCATTTCTTCTCCGAGATCTCCAGGTAGATGGGTACCAACAGGTAGGTGCTTCTAGCTGGGTCTCTGTACTCCCCACGCCCTCCTTCATGGCGTCCGGGGAAGGGGATTAGGGGGCAGTCATACTTTCGTTTGTTCTTTCCTTTGCCCTTCCTTTATGGTTTCTTTGGTGCGCTTCATATCTTCTTGGGACAGTCCTGGGCGGAGGGCAAAGGAGAGCTTGCAAAGTGGCAGCAACGTGCCGCCCCAGCGCGGACTGACAGTACATACCTCGCTATGGTCTATTTAGGTCGCATGCGAGCAATGAATAAACAAAACAAAAGGTACATACCTACTTCTTGGCTAGAATGGTGTCAGTTCTCTCCCCACCGGCCGTCCTCGATGGCTCACCTGGCGATGTTTCCTAGGCCATGGTGTAGCAATCAGTACAGATGATGTACAATGATCACGCTGGCCAAGACCACGAGTCAGCACGAAAAAGGATCCTGGGGAACTGAACTAAGGCTCTGACTCTGATATTTCATCAGTGATGGTAACTAGATGACTGGCTACTCTACGTGGGTTATCGCTACTACTTACCGTTACCAGGTCGTTCTTTGCTTATTTATCACTTGTATGCGACCTAGGTAGATTTTTTTATTGAGAAAAGGTCTACAATGCCAGAATATACGCTAAAAAGGTCCACAATGCCACAAGCTCCTCCATGCGAGTTTTGGGTATCTGGGAATTTTCTCGGCTCGGAATATTATGGGTACGGGTCGAGTATGGCAGGCGAGGCTAAGGACTCCCGCCAACGCCGCGACCAACATCACCAGTTCTACAACTCAAACATGCGGCTCCACCAATTTCCATTGGATTGGCATGAAAAGCGGCTATTAGCGAAGCCGAAAGTGTGCCCGCAATCATCAACGCCTGGCAGACCAGTGGTTGCGTGAAGAAAAGTAGAGTAAGCTACGGCTCCGTATAAGGATATCCGTAGCCCCAGTAAATGACGGTTAGTTACTCTTCAACTCTCGGCGTCCCACATTGCTACTTCTCACAATATTCCGAGCCGCGAAAATCCTTACTAAAAACTGGCATGGAGGAGCCCTCGTGGCATTGTGGACTTTTTTGGCGTATGTTCTGGCATTGTAAACCTTTTCTCTTTTTTTATTTCATCGTTAATCGCGTGCGGCTTATTTAGATCATGGCGATTTACACAGTCGCGACCTAGGTATGTAGATCATGGCGAGATAGGCATACACTGCCGTCACCAGGCCGTCTGCCGATATGTAGGTACATAAGATGTGAGTCACCGCAGTCGGTGGTGGTGGCGGCGGCGGAAGCAACTCTCTGATATGTACTTATATAGATAAAAACAAAAACCATATTTTTTTCCACGGTTGTTGCGCGCAGACAATTGAATCCATGGGCGGGAGCAGATCAATGCCGGCGGCTGTAAAGGTTACAGAAAGAAACTATCTGCTGTATCTAGAGTACCTCCAAAAAGTTAATTGGCCCCTGGTTAAGTGTTATATAGATACATACAAGTAGCTCATAGTCTTTCTGCGGGCGGCAATCGGGCCAAGCGCTGGGTTCCAAGACCGTGACAAAAGCTTCACGTCACGGGAGTGGTCGTTTATGGTGAGCACGCTCCTGCATGTATGTCACGGGACTGTAGTACCGAGGACAGAGGGAAGCGGGGTACAGGGATACTTGAACGCGATCGGTCTTCACACTTACCCATACATACTATCAACCGCGAAATTTTGAGCCCGTAGAGAGCCTTACGCGCATCCCCTTCAGCCCGAATAAGATCTCTATCGACGTGCTACTTATTGCTAACCCAGCGTGGATCGCACAAACCAGCAAATACTCAAGCACGGACGTGCAGCTGACGTCCTGACACTGCGGACGGCCACAACATGGCAAGCAACTGGAGAGCATACAACGGCGCAAATCACAACGAGTTTAGAGGAGCAACTATTCATGGTCCAGTATGGGTCGGGTAAGTGTCCCCTAAACCTTCCGAACGCAATGACACGGGATATTAGTGGTGCAGGTTCTGCTTGATACAATTCGGGGTTGGCTAATTGGAGCTTGCTGGCAGGAGTCCGGAGACACTTGGGTCTCTGAGATCGGAGATTCTGGATTGGGTATCCACAGTTCCATATGCAAACAACCACAGAAGAATTAAACGCAGCCGCCTCACAAGAACTGGGGAGTGGATCTTCACCAAGGAGGAGTTCCGCAATTGGAGATCGTCAAGCGAGTCGATGTTGTTGCTATTACGGGGAATCCGTAAGCCTGCACAACCCTTTCCCCGAAATGCTTTCGTCTTACCAGTTCGCCTAGCTGGAGCCGGCAAAACATACATTATATCAAGTGTCATCGATTCTTGCCGGCGTAATTCGTCCGACGGGTTAGCACACTTCTACTGCGATCGAGCTGAGAAAAGTCGCCGGGATCCCGAGACCATACTGAGCACGCTTGTTCGGCAGCTTGCCGAGAGACCTTTTGAGAAGAAGTTTCTACAACCAGTGGTCGATGTCTACACAAGGCGAGAAAAGGAACAGCGGAAGACGTCGCGATTGAGCCTAACGGAAAGCCAGGAGCTGCTCATCCGGCTCGCAGACAAACATTCTGCGACGATCATTTGCATTGATGCCCTAGACGAAGTCGATCCCAAGGTGCAAGTAAAACTATTTGGCGTGCTGAAGGACGTTGTGAAAAGATCGAAGAATTTGGTCAAGGTTTTTGCAACTACTCGAATGGACACCGTCGTTGACCTGCAGTTCGAAACGACTCTCGTGTTGAAACCCGAGGATAATGAGAACGACATCAACTATTTCGTTCGATCGAAGGTTCGGAGCATGATAGATGATGGACTACTGCTTGATGGTATTGTGGATTGTGGCTTGGAAACCGAAATTATTGACGCTGTGTGTGCGCGATCAATGGGAACGTGGGTTCACTATGAACATTTTGAATACGGATGGACGTAAAAATTGACGGCCGATCACTAGGTTCCAACTAGCATCACTTCACCTTACCTTTATCTGTGACATAGCCACCGAAGCCGACGTAAGACACAGCCTCAAGTTCCTTCCACACACCCTTCCAGACGCCTATAGCGAAAGATACAAGCGCATTCTTGCCCAACCAGGGAGGGCGCCTCGTCTAGCTCTCAACGCTTTCCGGTGGATCAAGTATTCGCACGAGCCATTACGGTCTGAAACCTTGCTCGATGCAATCACGGCAGACGTGGACGGCTTCGGTAAATTCTCACACGACACGGTACAGGCGGATGAGTTATTGAAATTTTGCCAAAGCTTCCTTGTTTTGGACACGGACTTGGATGTTTTCCGTTTTGCACACCTTTCTGTGGATGAGTACTTGGCGCCCATACTGCCGGAGGTCGATTCTCATGCCGAAATCTCGAAAGTGTGCTTGTCACTACTGTGCACTTCGCGGGCTTGGGATGACTATGACATAGCCCGGCGAACAGAAGAAGGGGGTTACGATCGTCGCCACCTCTTGTTGTACTCGGCGGTGTTTTGGCCATGGCATTTCTCTCGTTGTGCAGACCTTCAAGACAGCCCCATCTTGAGTGAATTGTGGCGTACGTTCGTAACAGAGACCAACTACCAGCGATGGCTCGAGTATCATCAGAGATGTGTTCAGACTAGCGATTCCAGGGACCATTTTTGGCGCATGTCCGAGAGTCTGCAGAGATGTGGCGACGGTGTACTTTCTTCGGTCTGCCTATTAGGGTTGGGACGGGCTCTTGCCACCGTATTGGATTCTAAGAATTTCGAAGAGGCAAGCATAGCCCAAGCACTCCTGTTGTCGTGCGATTTGGGAGTCCTGGAGGCTGTCAAGCTGCTACTAGATCTGGGTACCGACGTCTCAGCCCCCGGCAAACATGGATGGACGCCGCTGCACATAGCGTCGCTGGGAGGGCACGAGGCGATCGCTCGCCTGCTTGTCGGCCGGGGAGCCGACCTCACGGCCAAGGACCACCACGGATGGAAGCCGCTGGACCTGGCCTTGATGGCAGGACAAGAGGCGGTGGCTTGCCTCCTCATAAGCCATGGAGTGGATGTCACTACGGCCGACAGTCACGGTTGGACGGCGCTGCACTTCGCCTTGATGGGAGGGCAAGATGTGGTGGCTCGGCAGCTCATAGACCTGGGAGCGGACGTCACGGCCGCCGACCAGCACGGGCGCACACCGCTGCACATGGCTTCGTATAGAGGGTACGAGGTGGTGGCGCGGCTACTCATTGACCGGGGGGCCGATATCAGCGCCCTCGACCAACAGGGGTGGACGCCACTCCGCATCGCCTCACAAGCAGGACACGAAGAAATGGCCCGGCAGCTCCGCGGCTTCGGAATCACTCGGCAAGGGGGTGATGCGGCGAGGGCCGGTCGAAGCGGGACGACGAGCGCTATCGCCACCCGTGAGCGGCCGGTCATCCTTTGGCTCTCCGTGGGTTTTGTATTTGGTATCGGATTTTCAGTATTCTACATGGCAGGAAGACGCACGGAGTGAGGCGTCAGAGTGGGTGCTCCCAGAGCGGAGGGCGGGGGCCGAGGTTCTGGGTGTCGAGGGTGAGGAACAGCCTCTGTTTCTCTCCATGCCCTCGTTTATGGCATCCACGGAAGAGGACGAGGGGGCGGGTCTGGATTTCCTCTGTTCTTTCTTTTCTCTCTCTCCTGTGTGGTTTCTTTGGTGCGCATCTCATCTTCTTGGGATAGACCTGGGCGAAGGGCAAAGGGGAGCTTGCAAAGTGCCGCCATCGCGTGGACTGCGGTGGGAAACCTGTACGGTCTTCGCTATGATCTTCTAGGTCGCATGCGAGTAACGGATAAACAGAAGAAACATGGGAAGACACTGTGGTCACGTGCTAGGGGGCGCTTGGGGGGGGGGGGGTTGAACATTCTACTTTCATAGTTATCTCCATCTCTCAGATATATCACCGCCGACTTTTTTCGTTCTTTCTTTGCATTCTGGGTTTCGAATGAAGTGGGTAACTAGGAGTAGCTTGATGCCCAGTCAATGATATTTTAGTTCTACATAGATATGCCTGTGGTCAGAAAATGTGGTATGTACATACATACATGATACATGGCTCGGTAGTTGCTTAGTCACCCATTACGTTTATCGGCTTGGCTCAGGACAACCACCTAGCAAGCACCAAGGACGCCGCGGTCAATACAGCGCAAGGGAGAGGGTGCTGCTATGTTTGCCGCGAAGGCTTAGGGTGATCTCAGAGACGGACCCATCGGTGCCCGCGCCCTGGACCAAAGCAGGTCCAAAATACGGATCCCATAGATGCCTCGAAATGCGGAATTTGTCCCCCGTTTGCTCAGTAAGCATCGCTAAATTGCCCCGCTCGTGGAAATCTATTTATCTTCTGAACAGTTTCGCGATGCGGCTCTCGAAGTGTCCTAATCCGGACAGTATCAGCAAGGGTGGGGGCATGAACTGGACGGGTGTGGCAGCAGACATCACAATTGGTGTTTCTCAGGGAATGGGACGAATTTTTTTTTACATATGCAGGGGTGGCTAGACTAGTGAAAACTAGATTTTGTGCGGCTTCAGAGGACAGAAATAGCCATTGGATTAACCAACGAGGGAGCACGTCCAATAATCCACACTCGATAACTCATCCATTTGTTGGTTCAGAGAGTTGCACTGCTAGCGAAACCACATACTTATACTTGCCTGGAAGGAAGCCAGAAAACCATCAGCACCACCAGCTCAGCTCAGTTCTCCTACTTCGATTTTCAACACCTTCTCCCTGAATTGAGGCATTCCGTCAGGCAACTTGCCCACCTACCTGTCGATATTGAGGGAAATGTCTGGCCTCTTCTACGTCTTCATAAAGTGGTCGCACCCCACCAACCACGATTCGTCGGCTAAACATGCTCGTTTTATGCTTTGTCTCAGCTCGAGATATGAGGCCGACGAACTTTTCCGCGCGCTGAAGGACTTGAAGGTCAATAATACTCCTCAGTTCACAACTTTAACTCGTTCGTCCGCTCAGTTTTGGTGCCATCATGCGGCTAGTATGTAATTTCTAGACCTTCTTTCCATTACTTCTCTCACAACATCATAGGTGGGTGGGCAATACTCAATTTCCAGTTGCAAAACGACCTACCGCAGTTCAAAAATAACCTCAGTACAATCATCTTACCTCATGCCAACGAGAAGGGAAACTTGCCTATCATCCCGAACCCGGTCCAAGGCCCGGATTGGATCAGCGGCGGCGAATTTTTCATCCGAAACCGAAGGCAGCCAAATCTCTTTTGGTATATCCGCCACAACCACATCCTCACCTCCGAATCACGACGTACGAAGTTCTCCATCAAGATATCGGGCACATCTGACACCGAGCCGGACCCGATGGTTATGATCCGGGCAGACAAGGTCAGCGTTCGTGCTATCCTAGATACCGTCTCGGCGGGTGCTCTCACGCCACACAACGCCATCTACGTATCCGTCGCGAAGTCGGGCTTCAGCTTTCTAGAGATGAGTGTTGAATATAAGGAATGGGGATTCGGGGAGCTTGTAAATAAGGCTATCGGAGTGAGGTGGGACTATGTGAGCGGATTACCAACATGTGAGGAGCCGCTCTTGACATACATGCCGAGTGGTGGAGGAGATGAATGGGAGCTTGCATAACTGTTTCCTGGGATTTCGTTTGACGGAACATGTGGTTTCTTTTCACTAACTTGTTTCCTTACCGATTACTGTCAAGAAAGTCTGCAGCAGATGGGACTGTTTCTGTTCAGTGCGTGCATAGTATGTAATTAGGCTAGGGAATGGATTTATGCCGGTGCACTCGACTCAACGGGAGATTGTTTTACATGTTATACATACGAAAACGCAGACGTGTGGTGGCGGGCGCAGGCCAAAGACTTTCCGAGGAAGGTGTTATGGTTGTAATACACGAAGCCTGGAGTCGGGGGCGTTTAAAAGCCGTGATCAGCCGCTCGCAGATACCTTACCTCGACGACTAATGCGATAGAAAACATCTCCGGAGTCATTGTAGGTGATGGGTACTTGATGAGGCACTTCGGACAGCGTCGGCGCTCATCAGCGAAAGGGCTGTAGTTGTGGCTTTAGGCTGCGCGATGCTAGTTAAAAACTCAGGTGCAACAGTTCGGCAGATGGCAGTCAGGCACAGTTGATGCATATGTTGGGTGTTGCGTACGTGGCCTCGGCACTACTAGGTCCCGCTGGTGTAGTTTGGATTCTGTTCTGGATTTTGGTGGGGAAAGGATGTTTTTCTTGTGGATGTCGGGGCTGGCGCCATAGACATCGGCGGCTATACCGACATCGCTAGGTGGCCGGTGTATATAATGCTTCTCTTTTCTGCTCTCATAGATTGACAGTCAATCATTCATTCTTCTCTCTCCATCCCACTCGTTTCCACCTTTACCGCTTCACCAGGCACCAGCCATGATAGAGCCTCACCACCTCACAGGAGGAATTCGAAAACGGTATTTCTTACCCCCCAACGATCACAGGTAAACTAGATATCGCTATTCTCGTCATTGTAGCCCTACCACTGGGGCTGGCGTTCGCCGCCATCCATGGGCGTTGTCGAGTCTTCATTATATCAACCTAGCCTAGACCAAATGGTGGGTTTTGGGGGCAGGGCCTCGACTGTCCTGAAAGCGCCGCACTGCCCACGAGGAGACCAGCCTGTTGGGACGCCTGAACCTACCCTCACGCGAGCGACTCGCCCGTTCACTCTTTCAGTAGGTGTAAGGCGATGATTTGATGTTAAAAGCTAACTGTTCAAGGGTTTCCTGGCAATTCCGACAATGATGGCTATATCGGCTTGCTTTCAACCCCTCAACCTCCTATTTTGCAAGCAATCGGAAGATTTTCGATCGGGGGGCTGATCGGACCTTTTGTCGATCAACCGAGTTACGTCACTTTGAACTGCAAGCAACTGTATGACACGGCTTCTGCGATGAACCACAGACAACAACTTCCTCACTTCGCTGCTATCTGTCTATGCAGGGAAGGTTTAAGAATTTGCCGGTGTCTCAACGAAGTTCGCTTCCATCCGTGGTTGGGGAGATTATTGGTATTCATGAAGGGTTAGGAAAGTTATCTATTCTTCTTCACGATATCACCTGTTTGTCCTCTCAGAACATTGGTTCACCGGCTTCACAGAATTAGATGTTGAGTGCAGTATCCAATTCCTGGAGGTTCTGTCAGTCACGGTAGATATATAGATCGTGGCGACAGAGTGAGGTAAAAACATCCACCTCTGGACAAGGAGACATCAAGCGCATGGCCTCGGAGGAGACTGACCCCGGCGTGATGTACGCGCTCCAGGCAAGAAAGCACATCGCCGCACTGCGGAGGGCCAGGCCGGACATCACCATCGAAATCCGTTTGTGTCTGGCGCACAAGGGCGTCCCAGGGAATGAGAAGGCCGAAGAGTGGGCCAAGCTCGCAGCGGAAGAGCCAGACGCCTGCGTGGTGGGATAGCTAGGATACTCGAACCAGACGGTAGTGCGGGCAATGCCGCTCCCCAGATCCCTCGCACACCTCAAGCGGGAGATCTCGGAGAGAAAGTGGGCCGAGGCTAAGCGTTAGACAAAAGACCAAGTCTCTCAGAAGTACAAACAGTCGGCCAAGCAGCGGCCAGACAGGGCGGTAGCGGGTGGCTCCAAGAGGCTTACCTCTAGGTTCTGCCGGCTGAAGGCGGTTCACTGCCTCACCGGGCGGTACCTGGACCGGACGACGGGCCGGCCCGGCGGGCAGTGCCGGTGGCGCCCGCACAGGCGCAGACGAGGGAGCACGTCTCCAAGGTAAGCCCCAGGCGGAAGGCCCAACAGGAGATCCTGTGGGCAGAGGTTCGGAAGGAAACAGGGAGGGGGAAGAGCCGGTTCACGATCCGGGACCTCCTCGCCGATACGAGGTGCAGCCTGTCGGTACTGGACTTCCTCTCCACCACGGATGTGGGAAGGCTGGTCCCGGTCCTGGCTGAGGAAGACGCGCAGAGTGAGGCGTCAGAGTAGGAGCTCCGGGAGTGGAGGGAAACGGAAGAGGAGCGGCTGGAGGCCGACGAGCTAGGTGCCGAGGGTGAGAAACAACTCCTGTTCTCTCCCCACAACACCCTTCATGCAGAAAAGGGACAGGGGGAGAGTCACGGTTTCCTTTGTGATTTATTTGGTGCGCATCATATCTTCTTGGGACAGGCCTGGGCGGCGGGCAAAGGGGAGCTTGCAATGGCCACCTTCGTGCGGACTGCGGACGGGAAACGGACTTTGTGTACCTCGCCATGGTCAATCTAGGTAATGAATTAATGAAGAAAAAAAAGCCTGTGGACAACGACCCTTAACCCAGCCCGCACAGCATTTCATTCTCACACGCTTAGGGAAAGTTTAAGGTCATTCCGAGACTTACATGAGAGCTATGTTGGTAAGAATGAGTTATACTTAGTACAGCTCACACAAACTCATCCTTTGACTCGGGGTTTTTGTTTGATCGCACTCGCATTCAGCCTATCTACACTATGGCGGCATGCATTTTATCCGTTTTTCCCGTCCGCTGTCCATGCGGTGGCGGCTCGTTTCAAGCTCCCCTTTGCCCTCCGCCCAGGCCTGTCCCGAAAGAAAGTAGATGCGCACTGAAGAGAATCACAAAGGAAATAACAAAGGAAAAGTGGCCCATCCCCTACTCCTCGTCCGCCGATGCCATGAAGGAGGGCGTGGGTAGGAGCCTTTGACTCGGGGTGAGTTTTATGTCTTCCTAAGACAGCTTAATTGTCATAACTACACCCAGAGCTGGGTACTGAGAAGTTTGTGGACATCCACAGGTCTAAGGCTAACCTCTCCAAGGGAGTGAGTTTTTGGACTTCTCAGGTTGCGACGAGTACGGTGGCGGTTAGGACGCGACGGGTGTGATGGCGAGATGCGACGAGTACGATGGCGACGAGTACCATAGCGGTGAGGACGATGGCGGTGAGGACGATGGCAGTGAGGAAGAGGCGGCGAGGACGATAGCGGTGAGGACGATGGTGGTGAGGACGAAGGCGAGTACGACGCGACGAGTATGATGGCAAGTAAGGCTCAACGAGTATGATGGTGAGCTTCGTGACGTGGGTAGCACGGCCCTCGGAGCGTCGGAGACATGTAAGACACGGCGCGTACAATGGCGACGAGTATGTTGTCGACGATCGTGTTCGATACAGCAATCGCGTAGTGTGAAGAGTGTAGGTGCTAGGGTGTGCATGCGCAATATGTGGTGGAGCAAGCGAGGTGAGGATCTGTATGTACTGTTAGTCAAAGGGGAGGTAAAAAAAAACGCTATGTAACGCAGAATGCTATCGTGAAAAAAAAAGGACGGTGCCGGCTGTGGAAGAAGTAGCCGACGCAGAGAGTGAGGTGTCGGAGTGGGAGCTCCGGGAGAGAATGGAGCGGGAGGAAGAAAGAGGGGCGGAGACGGAGGCGCTGGGCGCTGAGGTCGAGGTGGGCGATGGGGAGGAACCCCCGCTGTTCCATCCCACCCCCGTTCATGGTGTCGGCTGGAGAGGAGTAGGGGACGGTCACACTTTCCCTTCGGTCTTCCCTTTGTTATTTCCTTGGCGCGTGTTATCATCTCCGGGACAGGCCTGGGCGGAGGGCAAAGGGGCGCTTGCGACGAGCCGCCTCGCGCGGACTGCGGACTGTGATATATACTCCCCGCCATGATCTACATAAGTCGCATGCGAGTAATGAATAACAAAAAAAATAAAAATAGCTATCGTGAAAAATACGTATTTTGGCCGTTTTGATACGGGTACAGCGTGGGAACTACATTTTTTTACCCCCCCGCCCCCACCTTGACTATTAGGAACAAAGAAAGAAGACGCGACTTGCGCCCCGCTTCTCTCATGGCTAGAGTTGGCAACGTACTCCGGAAGCTCAGTGCTTTCTGCTCCATTCCTTTGTCATACAGAGTTGTACGTACGTACATACCTACATACGCATCTGTGTACGATCACCATTAGATACTCTGTCCGCTTCCGTGCGGATGGCCTTGATCGATGCACGTGACTCTCCGAATGACGTCATCATTATCGCTTCCCCACGGTTTCCCCTCTCCACCAAACCGTAATCGTCAACATAAACGCAATGAGTACCCTATATCCTTCTGCCGACCGCTCCTCGCTCGTCCATTTCATCGGGCGCCCACTGCGCGATCTCCCGACTCCCTGTGCGGTCCTGGACGAAGCCACCGTGCGCCGCAACTGCGCCCGACTCGTGGACGTCACGCAGCGTCTGGGTATCGGCCTGCGCCCGCACGTCAAAACGCACAAGGTTTGTACTCGATCCCCCTTCCGGAGAAAGGGGTCTCTCTGACACTGCTAAACAGACCGCCGAAGTAACGCGACTGCAACTATCGGGCCTGGGCACTGGGAACGTGATTGTCTCCACCATCCGCGAAGCTGAAGCACTGGAGCCGCTTGTCCGCGACGGGGTCGTGTCCGACATCCTCTATGGAGTCCCCCTCGCGCCCTCCACCCATTCACGGCTGCTCGCTCTGCGCGCTCGTAACCCGGGATTGAAGATAGCAGTCGTGATCGACCATCCGGCACAGCTGCCCGCTCCCCCGATCGAGGGCGGTCCGTTCAACATCTTCGTCAAGTTAGATAACGGCTACCATCGCGCTGGCCTATCGATCACGTCGACCGAACTGAAACAGTTGATGGATGCGATCGCGGCGGCGGAGGCTACTGGAGCCGTGTCGCTGACCGGATTCTACTCGCACGCCGGCCACTCGTACAACAGCACCAGCGCCCAGGAATCGATGCAAATGTTGGTGACGGAGCTCGAGACGGTCATCGGCGGTGCCCAATTGATAGCCTCCGATCGCGGGCGCGAACTGGTCCTCTCGGTTGGCGCGACTCCGACGGCGCTGAGCGCCACCGAGATCAAGGGCGTCGTGAACGACTTGCAGGAGGTGGGCAGAGGACAGTGGAAGTTCGAGCTGCACGCAGGCGTCTACACACTGCTCGATCTGCAGCAGCTAGCGACCAGGCCCTCCGGTCTGGGTCTTGCCGACATCGCTCTCACCATCATGGCGGAAGTGGTCAGTGTGTATCCCAGCCGCCGAGAGGTGTTGGTAGCGTTTGGGACGACCGCGCTGGGGCGCGAGCCGGGTGGCTTGGAGGGCGTCTATCCCGGGTGGGGAGTCGTGACCGGTTGGAGGGAAGGCGGCGAGAGGTGGAACGGTGCCGCAAAAAGTGGATGGATCGTGGGGAGGATCAGCCAGGAACATGCCATACTAACGGAAGAAGGCGGTGACGATGCGCCCATGGAGTTAACTGTGGGCATGAAGGTGAGGGTCTGGCCGCAGCACGCCTGCATTGCTGGGAACGGACATGGATGGTACTTCGTGACGGACGGCGACAAGGTGACAGACGTCTGGGTTCGGTGGCGGGGCTGGTGACGATGAAAGGGTGAACCGATACGCCCTTTCCGCTCCTACAATTCCAACTTCTGATTTCCCGTCGAGATCGAAACAAGTGACGCCTAGATGAGTGCCCCGAAATCGTTAATTATCGTCATCATCACCAGTAACGCATGTGGTGGGCTAGTCTCCCCGGCTGTGGTGGAGAAACCGGACGGCGATTACCCCCGGGACCAAAAATTCTGCGGATAACCACAGCCACTGATACCTAGGACTTAAAGTTCGCACAGCGGCTGACCATGTATCGGGGATCTTTCTGTAGAGGTGACGCCAAATTCAGTTTCCCCTAAGACTTGTAATCGCTAATAAAAAGAAGCACATCCACCACACTCCTACCTAGCGGTGGTTGTCTACTGCGCAGACTCATCTCCAAAGGCCGGTCAAGTGTGTAGGCGAGGATTATATATATAGCTATACCGGATCCCAGCAGTGCTTCCTCAGAGTTCTATTTCTGAATCCCAAATCCTGAGTCCCGAGTCCGACGTGCGGCATCTGAATCTTACCCACGTATCCCGAGTTCCGACATCAACAAAAAATGAAGTCCCCTTTACATCGGTAACAGTGCATGATTGTCAGTGCGTCCGAAATCTCCCTTGCTCTGGTAAGCTTCGGTAAGATACACCTCATGTAATCGTCTCTCTGAGTGTTGAAAGAAAATCGGTGAAGGAGTCTGTTGAACGAGCTCTGTCAGCGTTGAGCAAACAGACCGAAGATAGGAGTTGGTTCAGAGTTCGCACGATCTTCGAGGTGCTTGTCAAGTCGAGGTTTGAACGAGACGAATAGAGACAGGACGAGTAAACTTGTCTCAATTTCGTCGTGTGTAAGAGTAAAGACGACAGAACTCAGAACGACATTCCATCACCCGCTGCTGCATGGCGCCATATCCAATCGCGCTCTATCTAGCCGCGCCGCCCACAACAACAAGCCACGCTATACTACAATACACGAAGAATAGTAGCGAGAAGAATTTTCAACAGCTCATCGGCTCGCTTGTCGGATCGCTCGTTTCTTCCGCTCGTCCGGAGGAATAGACCACCTTTGGGTTGATCGGAGATCAACGGCATTTCTGATGCAAAAAACCTCACGTGGCCTAGCAGTATAAGTCACAACCTGGGACGGGGGAGTTGAATGCAAGCGCTGGAGTTTATTCCGCAGTTCTTACTTCCAATTCTGGGGTTTCCAAGTCACCCCTGTCGGAAGTGGTGATGGTTTTCTCGTTCTCAGTCCACAGTGGGACATGTATTATCACTCGGTTTTATGCACGTGACATTTCATTTTCCGCCTTGCGCTCCCGAGATTCACCCAGAGTCAATATCTGTTGAGAGAACAATAGACAGGGTTCTCGGGATCTCATGCTGTCGCAACATAGAACGTTGACCTCCCCCGTGATCGCTAACAAACGACCGCTACCCGGGCTGCGTTCCCAGGGACATGCCAGAGATGAGGCAACGCTCCGCCGGTGTGTGGCTTCTTTGGGGCCCTGAGTAAATACGGCTCCAGAGTACGAAAGCAAATTGTTCCGTGGTGGTCCCGCGGAAACCCTGGGAACACCCTCGTTCGCGAGAATCATTTGTGTTCGGCGCGTTTTCCGCCAGTATCAAGGGCATACATACAACAGGCAACGACAGCCTGCCCAGGCTGCAGGAGACCAGGATTTGCAGCTAACGATGGCCTTGACCCGACAGGAAGCATAGAGCTAGAAAGGGAGGGTGCATTGGCGAAGATGAGGACGATATTTGACATTGTAGTCGAGCCATCGAATCATCCTTCCTTTTCGAACACTGGCTCCTCTTACACAATGGCCGGCAACGCTGATGGCCGGTGCTGTGGCAGTCCTCGCGGCGTCTAGGACGATCTGACATTCCCGGCTGGTGCAGAACTACGCCCCCGGACGCATCTGTCCAAGTCTCTGGGGCGTAGTCGTCGGCGGAGCGGTCACATCTGCTGCGCCGCAACCGACCGATCGGTTGCGGCGAGCATCATGGAATCGCACTCGCTAATGCAGGCCAGTCGCGTCAATTCAACCCGATGATCGTCGCGCGCCCGGTTCGAGGCGTTGTCGGCTTATGCGCCCGGGGCCGGTCGCCAAGCGCAACGCACGACTCTGAGCCATCGTAACCAAGCGACCGAGTGACAGTCCATCCGGTCGATAATCTGGTGCTGTCCACCGACGGGCAGAGGAGCAAGAGGTTTGGAATACGAGGTAGGTATGTACAGGGAGCGGCGTAAACCGAAGGCTCCAGGCATGGGTTCTGTTCTAGTATCTCGGAGCGCGAACCCACAGCCGTCCAGACCACGACCGCGGACGGCTCGACAACCGCGCCGATTTGCGCCGGACACCTCCGCCGTTCCCCTCTCCCTCATCTCAAGCAACAGACGAATAGGCCTCCGCTTACCGACGCAGACCAATAGGTCAGTCGCTCGATCACGCTCGTGCATCAGACCACCAGGCCCTTGCATATCAAACAGATAGCTACATACGTACACCGACGAGGAGAGCGGGTTCTATGCCGCCTAGCAACACGCAGGTGAGGGAAATCCGCGCGCCTCCTACCTGACGCGGTGGACACAGTTGCTGGCGAGACGCATGAGCTGTTTCCGTTGATGACGGCATTGGTAACGACGATAGCGGGGACACCGGCACCGGGAATCGCGGGCCGAGCAGTCGAAAGTCTGCCACGTGCGCCGCAGGATATAGATATGGCCATCGACACCGTAGAACGCCAGTTCGAGCGCCAAGCGAGATAGCGGACGCCACAGGAAATGGCCCAGGAATATCGGGAACGATTCGGTGTGGCATTCGCCAGGCGACTGCACCTTACCCACCAGCGGAGCAGCGGCGGGCGGACAATCCTCTTGGCGAGGTTGCTTTTTCTCTCGGGTTAGACGTGTACTGTTTAGATGTGTGCTGTTTGGACGTTTGGCGCTTTACCTACTACTTCTCCTTGACGGTGTTGGATCTGTTGCTTTCGTCCATGTCGGGGGGTGGGGTTTCAGCCAAGGCTGTTCCAACTCGACAGCACTGCCGCATTCCCGCACCATAGTTGCGTCATCCCCGGCACCCATATACGTGCAGCGTCGACCGTCGTGAGGAGATTCAAGGCCGTAACACGAGATTTTCCAGGGGCTTCGGGAACGCGGTTTCCGAGTGGGGAAGGGCGAAATGGGGGGGGGGGGGGGTGTCAGCGCAAGAAGTCCGCAAGCCAATGTATGACAGCGTATCGCTGGAACGGATAGGCTATATAGGTAGCAGATCGTATCATGATCAATCGTGCCGGCTCCCCGTGGCCCACGGATCCAGATTTTTTTTTTGGATGCCGGCAGTTAGCTGTCAGCTTAGATAAACGCCCTATCAACGGAACCCTAGCCGCACGGTAGTGCAGGCGGACCCGGGCGGAAATCCGCGCAGCCAGCCCAGTCGGTGGGACGATTCGCCTCGACAGAACCACGAGCGGCACCGGTGCTGGATTCCGATGCGCTATCAACTGCGCGTACTGTTCCACGCGAGGGCCGTAAGACTGCACGGCATGAGAATGAACCTCACCTGCTGTACATTCTTCTATTTACACACCTATATACCTATCTACCCTCGATTTACCCCGCTTCCTCCAGGTATTTGGACTTGGGCTAGATGGCACCTATTTACCCCTCATCTGCATGTGTGGCAGCTCTCGTTCTGAGTACTGTGCTCGAAACTGGTGGATGGACATGCACGGGCATGCACTGTGTTCCTCCTCCCGGCGATCGTTCATGGCTGGTGCTACCGAGTCATGTGCAATTCTTCACTCTTTTTTTCTGTTTATTCATACTCGCATATAGCCTTGCTAGACTATGGCGGCGCGCTTTTTATTCAGGTTTCCCGTCCGCTGTCCGCGCGAGCTGCGGCATGTTGCAAGCTCCCCTTTGCCCTACGCCCAGGCCTGGCCCAAGAAGATAGAATACGCACCAAAGAAATCACACATAAAGGACAAATGAAATCTTAGCCAAAAGGAAAGGATAGAACAAAAGAAAGGCGCGCCCGTCCCCTACCCCTCATCGTCTGCGGGTGCGATGAAGGAGGGCGTGGGGAGAAACAGTGGTAGTTCCTCCCCGGCAGCCAGCTCATCCACCTCCGCCCTCTTCTCCCCTTCCCGCTCTGCGCCCCCGACGCTCCAATTCTGACACCTCGGTGTGGCTATGTAGTATGGTTGTGGTGACCACAAAGACAATTTCCCCGCTGGTAGAAATCCATTCATCTTCTAGTAAAGCGGATGGGGCCCTCGAAGTGTCCTAATCTAATCTACACTTGATAATTGATCTTCAATTGGCTGGTTCAGAGAGCTGCACTGCCAACGAAACCCCATACTTATACTTGCCTGGAAGGAAGCCAGAAAACCATCGGCACGACCAGCCCAGCCCAGTTCTCCTACTTTGATTTTGAACACCTTCTCCCTGACTTGAGGCATTCCGCCAGGCAACTACCCACCTACCCTCTAATATTGAGAGAAATGTCTGGCCTCTTCTACGTCTTCGTGAAGTGGTCGTGCCCCACCGACCACGATTCTACGGCTAAATATTGTCGTTTTATACTCTGTCTCAACTCGAGATATGAGGCCGACGAACTTTTCCGCGCGCTGAAGGACTTGAAGGACGGTGATACTCCTCGGTTCACGACTTTAACTCGTACATCCGCTCAGTTCTGGTGCCATCGTGCGGCTGGTATGTAATTTCTAGACCTTCCTTCCATTACTTCTCTCACATCAGCATGCAGATGGGTTGGAAATGCTCAGTTTTCAGGCGAAAAACGACCTACCGCGGTTCAAAAACAACCTCAGTACCGTCCTCTTATCTAATGCCGACGGGGGGACAATCTGGCCCCTCATCCCGAACCCGGTGCAAGGCCCGGATTGGATCAGCGGCGGCGAGTTTTTCATCCGAAACCGAAGGCAGCCAAATCTCTTTTGGTATATCTGGGACAACCACATCCTCACCTCCGAATCACGACGTACGAAGTTCTCCGTCAAGATATCGGGCACATCTGACACCGAGCCGGACCCGATGGTTATGATCCGGGCAGACAAGGTCAGCGTTCGGGCTATCCTAGATACCGTCTCGACAGATGCTCTCACGCCACACAACGCCATCTACGTATCCATCGCGAAGTCAGGCCGCAGCTATCTAGAGATGAGCGTTGAATATAAGGAATGGGGATTCGGGGAGCTTGTAAATAAGGCTATCGGAGTGAGGTGGGACCATGTGAAAGGATTCCCAACATGTGAGGCACCGCTCTTGACATACATGCCGAGTGGTGGAGGAGATGAGTGGGAGCTTGCATAACTGTTTCCCGGGATTCCGTTTGACGGACCACGTGATTTCTTTTCACGAACTTGTTTTCCTTTTCGATGCTGTCAAGAATGTCTGCAACAGATGGGGCTGTTTCTATTCAGTGAATGATTTGTATATAGTTAGGATAAGGAATGGATTTCTGCTGGAGCACTCGACTCAACGGGAGATTGTTTTACATATGGTTATACATACGAAAACGCAGATGTGTGGCGGCGGGCACGGGCCAAAGTCTTTCCTAGGAGTGTATGGTTGTAATACACGAAGCGCGGAGTCGGGGTGTTTTGGGACAGGCCTGGGCGGACAGCAAACGGGAGCTTGCAACGTGCCGCCACCGCGCGGACAGCGGACGGGGAAAAACGGATAAAATGTACACCGCCATAGTCTAGATAGGCTGAATGCGAGTAAGATTAAATAAATAAAAAAGGAGTCGGGGGTGTTGAGGAGCCGTGATCAGCCTCACAGATACGTTACCTCGACAACCAATGCAATGGAAAACATCTCCGGAGTCATCATAGGTGATGGGTACTCGATGAGACACATCGGACAGCCTCGGCGCTCGTCAGTGAAGGGGCTGTAGATATGGCTTCACGCGGCGCGATGCTAGTTTTGTACAAATCCAGGTGCAACAGCTCGGCAGGTGACTGTCAAGAACCAGCCAAGGCAGTGCTTCACCACCTCACAGGAGGAAGTCGAAAACGGTAACTATTACCCCGCACCAATCACAGGTGAGTAATGAATAAATAAAAAAAGCACCGATCATAGGTGTACTAGATATTGCTATTTATGATCCTGCCACTACAGCCCTACCACTAGCGCTGACGTCGCCGCCACATGGGTTTGCGGGTCTTCATTATCACCCAGCCAATGTAGACCGAACGGTGGGTTATGAGGCAGGACCTCAATCGTCCTGGAAGCACCCACACTGTCCTCGAGGAGACCAGACTGTTGAGACGCCTGAACCTACCCTCACGTGAGCGACCCGCCCGTCACTCTTTCAGTAAGTGTAAAGCGATGATTTGATATTAAAAGCTAGTTAACCGTTTACGTTCTTCCTGGAAATTCCGGCGATGATGACTATATTGACTCGCTTTCAACCCCTTAACCTGCTATTTTGCAAGCAATCGGAAGATATTGTTGGACTTTGGTGGTATTGGCTTCTCGCCACTTCGCGTGAGGGGTGCCGGCGAGCGGTTTGATTATGTTAGCGTCTGTTGGCAACAGAGTATATTGGGGGTGCTCTTGTTTCAGATATTCGATCGGTGGCTAGATAATCGATTCTCTTGTCGAGGGACCGAGTTTTACGAGGGTGGAGAGAGGAGGTTCGTCGCTGGCTGTTCCCAGGCCGAAGAGAAAGGAAGAAAGGAGGAATGGGTCGGGGCCGCTCTCCTCTCCAGTACGCACTGGAGCAGGACGAGATGGGCG
>Ga0307516_10000883_pt1 | contig 41236 bp, 63 predicted proteins | sample 19_EM_MG_FD_203310 | JGI IMG/M metagenome (GOLD analysis project Ga0307516, IMG submission 203310) | Populus trichocarpa ectomycorrhiza microbial communities from riparian zone in the Pacific Northwest, United States - 19_EM | ecosystem: Host-associated > Plants > Roots > Unclassified | place... | reverse complement strand
AGTGGGGAATCAGCGACGACCACGACAAAATACACAGTCTCCCACACGTCGGATCCCAGCCAGGATCGTCTCAAACGGGTTGCGTTTAACTGGCGGTGGTTGCACAGGTGACACAGGGCGCTCGCTGGGAGGCTCAATTGAAGGTTGTACACTCTGCGTCGGTTTTTCTTCCTCCGGGGGTGGTAATTCAGGAGAGAGTTCCGCTGTACTGCGGCTGATATTCGTCGTCGTTGTGTCTAAAAGCAGGTTTAAAAACTGCATTTATCAACGAATCACGCTACATTAGGCCTACCTCCACCGTTCCCAGTGACTGGGATCGTGTTCTCCATTTGTTCCGGTTCCGAACAGACAAATGCCTGGCGGAGGAGATCAAGGGATAGTAACCGGGACTCCGGAGGCTTGTTCCAGCAGTCCGTAATGGCGAGCCAAACCGGGTCAAGTAACCAGCGGTTGGCGGTTGTGTTATTCGGGCGAACTGGCCGCTCTCCTTGTACGATCTTATAAGCTATGAGACTCTCGCGTATTTCGCCATACGGCAAGACACCTGAGAGGACCTTGCCACAAGGAGATGTTCATCAGTACCAAAGGCCGCAAGATGGGAAGAAATACCTCGAAGGCCACCATCGCCAGAGAGTAAATGTCACATTCCTTCGTAATGTTGCGGCGCGTGTTGCTCAGAGCATTTTTTGGGTCCTGCAGCTCCGGTGCCATATAACGAACAGCTGGCGGCTCAGAGTCGGTTGCCATGCTATCTAGCTCCACCTCAGGATCAGCAATGGCTCCTGTTACCCCGACGCCCCCGAGACATGCAATTCCCTCTTCAGTAATCAGGATATTTCCCTGCACAGATCAAGAGCCGGAGAATTGGTGCGTGCCCGCCTTCAATAACCTCTATATCTCACCGGAGTGATGTTACTGTGCACAATGCTCAGTGAATGGAGGTGTACAAGCCCAGAGGCAACCTGTGCGAGCTATCCGGAGAGATATCCGAGTCAGACACTCCGTTTTTGTTGATTCCAGAGACCCCTCACCAGCTGTAACCGATTGACCCTGGGGTTATCCTTGGTGTACTTGATGATACCTTCGTTCAGAAGCCAAGGGGTAATAACACAAAATGGGAACAATGTCTCCGAAACTCCGAGAAAGGGTAACAAATTTGGGTGCGAAACTGACTTCCACCCCACAACCTGACGGTAGAGCCTCTTGCGGGGATCGAATTTAATTCATCCCCTCGCCGTGATACCAGAAAGAGCCACTCACTCGCTTGACCATGTCCGGATCTACCCCTGCCCTGAACCGAAAAGCCTTTACACACACAGGGCTCCCATCCTGCTGCTGGCCTTTCCAAATCTCTGCATACGGGCCTAAAAAGTGAGCGACGTCGCCGGTGAGTTCCACTCCGGGCAAAAAGTATGATGTAGGTAGAACGGCGTCCGTAGGCGAAACCCTGTAGAGAACTCCAAAGCACCTTCTCCCCAAGCTTGGATTCGTGGTGGATGACACGACCTGATCGTCTGGGCTTTAGCGCGCGGGAAGGAGTTCACGGTGGGATGTGTACCTTGCTCAGGGTTTCAACGAGGTTCTCCTTTTCGTCCGAACTGAGGTGAGGCAAGTTATCGGGCGATCGTTCAGCCTGCGATATTGCGGAGATGATGAAGTGGATAAGTTCCGACTCGACTCCGAGCTTGGCGAGGTCTTCAGGAGCAATGGGAGGGGTGGTAGTTCGAGGTCCCCCCTCTTCAGTGGACGGGGTTTGTAGGGCCTGGACTCCGACGGACATCTCAACCCTCACACTGGTTGAGGGATAAAAGAGGTGGAAGCGGGGTTACAGGGAGCCGCCCTGGTTGTGTCACGCGCTGGGCACGAGGCAGGGTGCATGTGGCCGATATCTGGGTTGAAACCTTGAGCCCAAGCCAGTTCATGTATAAGCTACACATTACACGTAAGGTACAAGCGACGACATCTACTTCCGCACATCGGCTTCCAGAACACCCAGTGCGGAGGACAAAACTTGGTCTGGCGTGCTTCCTCATACCAATCAAACCAGGTATTACAATGGGTGTACGTCCGTCCATGGGCAATCCTTCGTAACTGCCTGGATACTCACGGGCTAGTCAACACTGTCAGGTGCGCATCAGACACAACTGTATGAATGGACGTCCCCCCTGCTATCGTGCCTGCTTAAGTGTCCACAAACAAAGTAGTTCTTGCGACCGCGTGCCATGAGCAATGGCTGCCATGTGAAATACTGGATTCGACTCACTTCTCACGAATCTCCTAAACTTCCTTATGGCTCGTCTGAATCGTGATTGTTTATCCGCGGTTTGGGGCAGGGATTTTTCACTCCGTGTCGTTGGGTCCTGTGTCGGAGGGTGGGATTGGCCTTGGCCCTCGCGCCCGACCACTCGCGCGTCCCAGACAAGTGGATCTTGGGGTCCCGGTTCATGCCAGTCCAGCGTATATTGTCTAGCTGGGTCTGGACGAGGCCCTGTGTTTCCGTCCACATTCCCTTCAGCAGCTACCAAGGTCCAAGTTGACGACGCAGCCGGAAGTGGTTCCGCTTTTGGTGTTTCTCGCTTCCTCGGAAACCTAGGAGGTGTAGGGTAGGGATTGACCGCAGGGGATAGCAAAGGAAACTCACGATGTCTGGAAGAACTGGAGCAGTTGCGAAGTAGTCGGACGCTCCCTCGGTTCCGCGCTCCAACATCTCTTCATGACTTCCCATAACCCCTCGTGGCGCAGTATCGCCGGTCGTGGAGGACGTTTCCCATTCAAGATATCAAGTATCGCAGCGTGGAAGTTGGTAAGGAACGGAGGGTTACCCGTAAATGTCTGTTCCAAGCCAGGGAAGGTGAGAAAGGTGAAATTCTCGTCGGAAACTTCTCCGGTACATACCTCGACTGCAACCATCGCGAAACTGAAGACATCTCCTTCCTTGCTAACCGGGCCCCCGCTTAGGATCTCAGGCGCTGCCCATGTCGTCGCGTTCGTCCCGTGAGAATCTTGAGGGATGGCAATTGAACTCTCCCCCCGAATGATGGTTGTCAGCCCAAAGTCCGTGAGGCGGGCGTGGCCGTCGCTGTCGATCAGAACGTTTGCCTTGGGGTTTGTTTAGGTCAGTATCCGACCCTGAGAGGGGCTGTGAGTGGGGAATCAAATGACTTACGCATTTCAAATCACCGTGTACTACGTTGCACGAGTGGAGGTAGTGAAGACCGTCCGCCACGTCCCACAACTGCGAAATTTGAAGTCCGAGTGTTCAGACAAGATGGTGACGGTGGAAATGAATCCACCCACCAGGTCGAGGCGATCCACCTCGGGGTTCTTCCTCACGTACTCGGTGATTCTGCCGTGTTCCATCCAATGGCAAACGATCTCGAACGGCGGCAATTTTGTAGGAACTCCAATGAAAGGAACAATGTTGGGATGCTGCAACCTCTTCCACACGACGACTTCTCTGAAAAATGTCTGCAGGTCCGGATGGTTCAGTGACGGTTGTGGGGGACGAAGGAAACGGAAGAACCTTTTTGGAGACTCCCCCAATGTCCTGAGTGTACGACCTCAACGTCTTGATACAGACCTTTTTCCCATCAAGTTTCGCTTCGTGTACGTCAGCAAAACCTCCAGCCGCGATCGCCTGCCCCCTGCTCGAAAGCCTTTCACCCGGAATGATGTGGGAGTGCGGCAGAATCTCGCGGCTGCTGCAGATACTCTGCAGTCTACGTAAGGTCTTCCGAAATAGATCGTCAGTCACCGAAATGTGACCGAGAGCCTAACGGGGGTTAACTTAACAGCAGTGGAGAGTGTCATCGATCTTGCTCACGTTATCCAACAGCTCTATGAGACCTTCCAAACCGGACCTTTGGAGGCCTTGAACATGGTTCCTTAGGTCCTGGTGACTGAGAAGCTCGTAAAGGAGCGGCCGATACTTGTCGTTGGAGGGGTCGAGCTTCTCAAGCTGCTCTTGGATACTGGACACCGAAGCTCGCAAAGGGAGACGCGGCGACATCGGTCGATATCCTACAAGTGACTCCCATCTCCCCCTTGTTTGTGTTGGAGCTGAGGTGGGCTTATATGTGGGGTCGACAGGAAAGGATTCCCTTCGTCTAGGGGGGGCAGGTCAACGAATGGACCACATCCAAAAGGAGAGGACTCACATGCCACCCAAAACCTTTACCACCTCTGAAACTTCCGGGCGCAGGTGAGGGTCCTGATTCCAGCAGCGTTGGATCAAAGACCACAACTCGTCTGTAAGTGTTGAATGGGCCGGTCGAGGTGGGCGCTCGCCATTCACGATGCCATACATAGTCCTGACAGCTGACTCGCCATTGAACGGGACCGCGCCAGAAAATACCTGCGGTAGTGTGGGACGGCAGTAAACCAAACCTCAATTCGAACGACGTACCTCGATCGTGACCATCGCGAAAGAAAAAATATCTGCTTCTCTGCTGTACGCCCCCTCCTGTTTCATGACCTCCGGCGCAGTCCATCGTGCGGTATGGCCATAATTAGCAGAGGCGCTTCGGACAGAATCCAGGTTTTGAGTGACCGTAGCAAGACCAAAATCCGTGATCCGCGCATGACCGGCGGCATCCACAAGAATATTTGCCTAGACAAGTGTCAATATGGTGGTCAAATGGTTTTGGAACGATCACGTACTCCCTTGAGATCACCGTGAACTACGTTGCAGGAGTGGAGGTAGTGCACGCCTTCGGCGACATCAAAGAGCTGGGAGGGGTGTAAGCGTGGAACAAAACACGGCAGAAAGAACACCTACAAGGCCAAGCCGGTCTACGTCTGGGTGCCTCCTGATGTGTTCCGACAGGACCCCGCCTGGGATCCATTCGGAGATAAGCTGAAGAGGAGTCGGAGTGATACCCAGGAGGGGCACGATGTTTTGGTGTGCTAAGCGTTTCCACACTACAGCCTCCTGGTAGAAGATCTACGAGACTGGTCAACAGAGGGAGACAGGGAGGTTGTGGCGTCGACGATCCACCTTTGTAGCTTTGTCCGGAGCATTGGTGTACACCCTCACACGTTTGGCGCAAACCTTTAAACCATCGAGAGTGCCTTCATAGACGTCCCCGGACCCACCCGAGGCGAAAGGATAAGGGGTGATAGTGAGGAGCGGAGAGGAAAGAGTGTACGAGGTTGGTAGTATCGATTTGGTGCCGCATATACTCCTAAGTTCGCGGAGGCATTTCCGGAAAGTGGGACTGGTCGGGTCGAGAGTATCGAGTGCCTACGATAACGTGAGCGGGGAGCGAAGACGTGAGACATAGCTACCCACCCCGTCCAAATAATCAACCAACCACAGCGAACCATCGTATTGAAGGTTTGGCACGTCGCGCATATACTCTTCCCCATAAAGGATATCGCCGAGTTGCTCGTGGAACCCGACAGATGACCTGTCGAGGCGATGAAGTTGTTTCAAGATCACCGAATTTGGTGGGGCCGCAAGGGATGTCCTCCGCCCTACACCCCTACCCTGCCCCTCTAGGGGTTTCGCATTGCTGCCGTCGTTGGAATTCGGGCGGAGGGTACTGAGGCTCGTCCCGCGGTGGGGAGTAGAATGCGATGTCGTTGTGTCCCGAAACTGCGGTGTGGTATTTGCCAGCGTTTGGTCGTTGGTCGTTAGAGTTGAACCCAGCCTGTGCGCAGAATGCGAGGAGAACCCACTAGCGCAGAACAAAACATTTGGGTTAATGGATGTCTGATTATGAAATGGGAGGGGTGCTAACAGGTTGTGTAAAATTCGTAAGACTTCTGGCATATCCGGTCGCGAGTGGGGTTCTTGATTCCAACAACGTTGCATCAGCACCCACAGCCCGTCCGTGAAAGTAGGGTGGGTGGGTCGAGGAGGACGGTCCCCTTGCATTATAGCCACAGTCGCCGCAATGGACGGATGCATATAAAACGGAGGGAAACCAGTAAAGATCTTCATCGATCAGCCGGCCGTAGAACACGGGTAAGTCACCGTCAACTTACCTCAACCATGACCATCGCAAACGAGAAAACGTCTGCCCCCTTGCTTAAAGTCCCTTCCTCTTTCAAGATTTCTGGCGCAGTCCACCGTGCGGTGCCACCAGGCATCGTATGGGTTCTCTCTAGTGCCGCTTGATTCCGAGCGAGGCCGAAGTCCGTTATCCGCGCGTGGCCACGAGCGTCCACCATGATGTTTAGCTACGGGTATTGATAAGTACCGATGATCGGTAATAGCGGGACACTCACCCCTTTAAGATCTCCGTGAATCACGTTGTACTGGTGAAGGTAGTTAAGCCCCTCCGCAACATCAACCAACTGTTGGAAAGTTGAGACCATATCCCTTTTACGGGGGCAAGTCAAAAATGGGGCTCACAAAGGAGGTCCGGTCCGCTTCTGGGTTGGACTTGATGTGGGTGGCTAGATCCCCGCCCGACATCCACTCCGACACGATCTGGAGAGGAGAGAGGATTACACCAACGAACGGGACGATGTTGACGTGTGTTAACCGTTTCCACACCACGGCCTCCCGGTACACCAACTGTTGAAGCCATTAGAAAACAGCGGATGGTTGACATTACTGTGAGGAGTATTTCCCTTTGTGACCCTCTCGGGACTACTGATAGCGGACATCCTTGGTCTCTTGATGCAAACTACGGAACCAGCATATGTTCCCTGAAATACGTCGGAAAACCCGCCGGAGCCAAAGGGGGTGTTGTCGATGTTGAGCAGGTCGACTGGTATGGAATGCGATGATGGGATGAGCGTCCGGGATGAACAGATTCCTTGTAGTTTCTGGAGGACCCGTCTGAAGGCAACGCTACCGGGGTCCAGATCATCTAACACCTGCGGTAAGCTCAGTGGACAATAGCTGGGGTTAGCGGAGAGAGCGCACCTTATCCAGATACTCGATGACCTCCGCCAGGTGGTCGGTTTGAACGGTCGAGATGTGTTCATCGAACTCCCTTCTCCGGAGAACATCGCACAAGGAGTTGGGGAACTGAGGCGACGACGCGTCCAACTGAAGAAGCGTTTGGAGGGAAGCGTTCGTGGGCATAGACGGGTCCCTTCAACAGACGGAGGACACGTGCGATCACAAAGAAAGGGAGACTATAGCCGCCCGTGTGGCACTCAGGATCGGACGAGCAAGCTGTGTACGGGTCATCCGGCCCACCCTTTCGCGGCCACCCAGGTGAGTCTACCCCATTTAACTGTGAGTTATTATAACATATTTTCAGGGCTTGGGACTACCCCAGGGTCATTCGATGAGGGTCCGAGCACCCCAATGGGACACGATAACTGAGATATGCAAAGGTTCATTCAAGTGAGCCGTTGTGGTCTGGGCTCACAAAGTACACGTTCCTTCTTGGGGTCCTTGAGGGTATGTTCCTGAACCTCGTCTATCCCCATGCCAAGTACGCTCCAAGTGTGCTCCCGGGTGACGTCCGATAGCTCCCCCTCCAACTCTTCCATAAGGGCATCCGTCTCAGTGTTGACGATATTCTTCGCCAAGTTGATGCACGAGTGGCAGTAAAACGCGTCTCGCTGCTCTCGATCCCCTTGAGACGTTCGAGGGGGAGACAACCACCACGAGTTGGTCGCTGTGCATCAAGTTCGTTCTCACATGTTTCGTAGCCGGGTCTGTGACGGCCAGTCGATTTCTCCAGAACAGCACATCCAGGAATCCGACCACGTTCACCCCGCTTTCGCTCATGACACCAAGAACCCTGGTTGTCGTCCGGAACTCCATAGTGCCCACGTCTGTGGGGGTGCGGCCTGTTGTGGTTACCATGGTGGTCTATCCTCTCCTTCAGCTCCAAGCTCCTTCAGAACGCGCTGGGGAAATTCCCATTTTCAGTTATGTTCAGGGCTGGTTTTTATGTAGGGGAGGTTGGCTACTTATATATTGGACGTTCTACATGTAATCATGGGTCGAGGAAGGGACCCTGGCTCTTGAAGACTTGAACTCGGGGCCCTTCTGAGCAGCGGTCCGGGTAACGGAGCTCCGGTCATATATTACCACCTCGATTATTGCACGCTATTACGTCCGGTGCTCTGTCGTAGTTGGACCCTGGTCGAATCCCCGCACGGGAAGGGTGCCTCAGAGTCATCCACCAACTGTTCGGGTATCGTTTGAGAGGTGGGCAGGATTCGCACTTGTGCGCGGGATGGGCCCAATGCGGTACACCATCCAGAGGGGCGAAATGGGGGGCCACATGTTCCCAACGCATGAAACATTCCCATCATATAAACGAAAGACGTAGGTAGATGTATCAGAGAATCCTGTTCGGGTTCGGCAACATCAACCAAAGCAAAGATTCTCTATAGAATAAAGCCAACGTCAACAACAGGGGGGCCAAGGGTGGAATCAAACGCGCACTGTTTATCCAATACCATATCCCGCGTTTCTTTTCCAATTCGACTGTTCGCTCACCAAGCGTTGGGTCCGAGGCGATCTTCCCATTTTCATCTACAAAAGGGTGTGGATTTAGTACCTCACAAGGGTTCCCGCGTGTCCGGGAGAAGCGCACCTCTGGTTCCTTTGCTTGGCATCCCGTGTTTCGTCAGTTGTTGCGGAGGTTCTGGGAGTCTCAGGCTCTCAGGCCGTGTCTTGCCTAAGTCGGTCCTGAACTGTGTGCGGGATGTAGGCCCGGTTCGCGACTCATCGCCTAACCCGAAGGATTCAGAATGGGTTCGACGTAAGAAGACGAATTGTACTCACGAGAAGCGTTCCTACCCATATAATCATGGTTCGCGCCCGGGGTACGCTTTTTGGAAGCTCGTCTCGAAAGGGGCTCATCACCTATGTTTGAGGGGTCGGAACGAAAACCTGCCCCACCCTTGTCGTGCATACTGGTTTCTGTTGACCCAGAGTTATTCTCAGAATAACCGTAATGGATAATGCGAAGACTGCGCACCGGATCTGCCATATTGTAGGCTGTTCTGAGAAGCGTCCAGCAGGTCACCTACTCGGGGTGCCATCAGCCTCCAAAGTAAATTATCATCGTCAGAAGAAACGCACGAGACGGATTGCTACTTCGATCGCTGTGAGGACGTCCCGCTCGTTTTGTGCCACCTAGACTTAAGACAGAGTCTCCATCTTATGTCAGGTGACAAGCGGGGAAGGATCAAAAGGGTGACATACTAGAAGTTCTGCGGTTATCCCTTTGTTCCCCAGACCAATCAGCCTGGCTTTTCTGTAGCTCGCCGTAGTCAAAGGGTTGGGGGTCGATGGGCATCGGAGTCGCAAGCCCTCGCTGTTCCAACGGCAGACCCTGAGATCTAACACGTGGCCTCCGTCCCCCACCCTCGTCTTGCCCCGCACTCCTACTCCGGCTCTCTGGGGGTGGGGGACCGATGCTATTCATTGGCTGCTCGTGGGTAGTTTGCAGAGTGTGGCGGGAGGAAGAGGAAGCATTCTTGTGGAGCGAGGGAGTGTGGGACCCCATAGGGTATCCGGCAAATAGCTGCTTTTGCCCTAGTGTAAGAGTCGCCGTAGAGGGGTGTCCATATATGGTGGGTTTGATAGGAGTGGGATCCCTACGCGTGGGGAATAGTAAGTTCAATGAGCGCACAGTCACGAAAGAGGGAACTCACGAGCCAGTCAAAACTTTTAACACCTCTGAAACCTCTGGGCGCAAGTGAGGGTCCTGGTTCCAGCAATGTTGCATCAATGTCCACAACTCGTCCGTGAAGTCTGAGCGGGTCGGCCGAGAGGGACGCCTGCCGCTCATTATCGCCAACACAGCCGCAGCGGGTAGATTATTATTGAACGGGACCGCGCCGGTAAACGCCTGGGGCGTTGCAGGATTGCAGTAAGCCAAACCTCGCCGCAAACAACCCATTCATAACGTACCTCGATCATGACCATGGCGAAAGAGAAAATATCCGCTTCTTTGCTGTACGTCCCTTGTTCGTTCAGGATTTCTGGCGCGGTCCACCGTGCGGTGTGGCCCTTATCATCCGATGGGCTTCGCATGGAATCCAGGTTTAGAGTAACTGTGGCGAGACCGAAGTCCGTGATCCGCGCACAGCCAGTAGCATCCACTAGGATATTTGGCTGGGGGAGCGTCAACGTGGGGCGAAAAGGAGCCAGAACAATCACGTACTCCCTTGAGATCACCATGAACTATGTTACAGGAGTGCAGGTAGTAAAGCCCATTGGCAACATCTGATAGCTGGTGGCGGGGGTAAGCGCCGGGTTAAACACAATAGGCGAAGCGCCTACGAGACCAAGTCTGTCCGCGCCAGGGTAGTTCTTGATGTACTCCGATAGGTCCCCGCCGGGGATCCATTCCGAGACGAGTTGGAGAGGAACGGGGGTGATGCCAAAGAGGGGAACGATGTTTGGGTGTGTCAAGTGTTTCCACACCACGGCCTCCTGGTAGAGGGTCTGCAAGACATGTCAGCAACGAGGAATGATGGCCTTGATGGCGCACTTTTGTGGCTTTCTTCGGACCTTCCTTGGAGTACACCCTCACGCGTTTGACGCAAACCACCAAGCCGTTGAGGGTACCTTTGTAGATGTCACCAGAACCTCCCGAGGCGACAGGCTGGCGACCGATGGCGAGGAGTGAAGACGAAAGAGTGTATGAGGTCGGTAGTATCGTCCGGGTGCCACATAAGTTTCTAAGTTCGCGCAGACATTTCCGGAAAGCAGGACCGGCAGGGTCAAGAGTATCGAGAGCCTACGGCTGTTTGAGTGAAGAACGAAGGAGTGAGACACGGGGACGCACCTTGTCCAGGTAGTCAACTAGCCAGACCAAACCATCGGTTTCAAGGGTCGGCGCATTTTCCTTGAATTCTTCCCCGTAAAGGATGCTGCTGAGTTTATCATGGAACGTGGACGAGGACCTGTCGAGAATATGGAGCTGGTGCAAAAGACCGGTTGAGGTCATGGCAAGGGCCTGGTCAGTTGAGGGCCAAAACCGATCTGCGGAGGTTTCTTCCCGTTATGTCACGACAATAATGTCACGCTTGGAGATGACAAATCAGCGTGTGGTGAGGTCAGTTCGAACCGACCGGCGCTTCTCAGGACTTCGCTCGCCACACGTGCGACAACGTCGGAATTTTGGTTGACCGCCACAGCGCAAGAGGTATTTTCCACAGCTGATGTTTCGTCTGGCATAATGTTGCGTCTCCAACTTATCCATGAGCGCTTGCTCTTCGACGACATCCCCCCTGTGCGTACCAATCCAGTAATATGTACCTCGACGATATTGCGTACGTCTCGGCAGCCCTGCAATCGATAGCATGTCTCGTAGCATTGCTCGTCCATGCAAACTTCCACCCTCCCCCTGCCACATCAGCCAAATTCAAAGTCCCCGAATGTAAGTTACGTGAGCCGGAGCTCAGTAGCGTGAGGAAGAATGTATATTAGTAGCAGAGGTGGTCGCATCCCACTCCGGTGACGGCGTCACGCTGTCCAGGACTTTGTCCGGGGGGCATTCCCCCTAAATCCCCACCGAAGGAACAACATCTGTGGATGACTATCCGACTCCCAGCTAGACCGGGTGCCCAGGCAGCGACAACTACGACGTCCACTGCCGCGAGGGGGAAAGACCAGAACCTGACCCACCGAGTTACACCGGACGGGTGGAACAGCACACCGGAACAAATCCAAGGAGCACATTCTGAGGAGACGACAAGAAACTTACCAAGATACTTCCATGGTTGAACCGAAAACCGAAGAGGTGATCGAGGATTTACCTGAACCTGGTGGCAGTGAAAACCGTGGCACGGCACCCCGGGAGGGGGTGCAACGTGTTCAGGTCACGTTAGACCCAGAAATCACCAAAACAAGTTCGGCAAATGGCTCGAGAACAACGGGAGCTTCGCGCAGGAATTGAAGGTTCGCGACGCGAAACACTCGAGATTAGGGCCATGATGAAGACACGAATCCCGATTAGATCAGGCGTCCATGCGAGTTGGAAACATCATCAACGACCAGTGAGCATTGTGCGCTGGGATCGATTAAAAGAGCTGCAGGATGCAGCGAGAGCTCAGGGACAGGCCCCAGTGCGCGCCCGTACCCCGATTAAAATGAAACCAACCTCCCCAGGCTTTGGTGTGGGACGGGGGAGGTCACCAGCACCAGCACCGGTCGCCGTCGGGATAGATATCAAGTCCCCCCATGCGACCGAGCAGAGCGGCGAAGTTGGACAGCAAGACCCATCAGAAAAGAGCCAAGTGGGTGGGGATTCAGCCGGGCGGTTCCATGGGGGAAGCCAACAGTGGGAGGCGACGGGAGGGCTAGGCCGGGGGAGGAGTGGGTCAAGACGACGAGGAGCGCAGGAACCTCAACTACTGGGGGTGGCGGGGGTCCGGAACACTAGCGATGGACCTGTGGTACAGGGACAACGGAGAAGTGTGACACAACCACACGAGGTGATATTCGGACGTGCCACCAGGGAGTGAAAGGCAAACGACTCGTGATCGATCGCCGCCACAACAACCTCCCGAAGGGGGACCAAATCGTCGATCGAGACCGGGATACTTGGGAACAGTCTTGGGCCAAACTGCATACCTTTTCGAAAGGTCAGGTTGATAGTGTGCAGTCGTTGCGGAGGCGAAAGAGGATTCGCCATCCTTGAGTTCGTCAGATGACTGGGACTCCGAGGTGTTGGCCACAACGAACGAGGCGAGACAGCGCACATGTAATTTGGTTTCTCTCGATCACAATCTCTCAAATCGGTTTCGTTTACTACGCATGTTTGATGCCAGCCATTCGTGAACGGACCAGACCTACAAGAGGTCACATAAAATGGATGTCCCTGATCGTATGCTACGGTACCATTGGATTCGGTCTGGCCGTTCACCGACGGGTAGGTAGGAGCGTGCGTTGGTCCATCATTTCGATTCCTGGTGTGGGCTTCTCAGGTAGGGTTATCTCCGTAGTTGCCGTCGCCGGTATGCGTCTCGGCAAGTTGAGGATGCTGTGTGCATATTTGCCAACCTTCTTACCAAACCGACGACGAGGTCCATCGCCCCTGGTGCCACTCTCGTTATGGTGTAACGGCGTGGTCTGAGGCACTATAAACCAACCAGCTGAGTGTCAGACCTTGGGACGTCAAAACCAACTAAAAAACATACTTTCTCCAAGGCCCCCCCCAATCAAACTCCACTCCTCCATCCCCATCTCATCTTCAGAGCCCTGCACCGATACCGCGGGTTCTCCGTTTTTGGCTTCAGCAAGCGCTTGAAGTACCTCGGGCGCGGTTGGTCGTTCGTTCGGTTCTTGGTTCCAGCAGGCCACCATCTGCTCCCACAACCCATTCAACACTCCCTGCGAGTGGTCGTTCGACGATCGCTCAGGTCGGAGACCCGCAGTGACCTTGTTCACAATCTCTTCGTCACATTCATTTAGGAACGGGGTGCTACCCGTCAAAATCTAGGGTCAAAGGGTTGAGGCTAAGATACACACGTGGGCGGTGAGGGTAAGTAGACGTACTTCAAACATGACCATGGCAAACGAATAAACATCAGCAGCCTTTCCGCCATCCACTGATAGAATTTCGTTCTTTGTGTCGAATAGCTCCGGTGCCATCCATCGGGCGTTAGTCGGGATCGACTCTGAGGAAGCCTCGTCACGCATTGCAATTTCAATGCCATACTCCGAGATGCAAGCAACTCCATCGCTATCCACCAGTATATTATGCTAGGGGGTTGTCAGCTGCCCGCATCTCGGACCAGAAACCAAGGCTCACCCCTGTTAAGCTTCCATGAACTACATTATACTTATGCAGGTAGGTCAACCCGCGAGCGACATCCAGTAGCTGACACCAACAAAGAACATCGGGGTTCTTGCGCACGTAGTCAGACAAGCTCCCGTTGGATATCCAACGGTATACGAGGGAGAAAGGAGGAACGCTGGCGCCAAGCCCGAGAAAACCCACCACGTTCGGGTGTTGTAGTCGTTTCCATATGACCCCACTCGTGCACAGTCTCTGCAGGAGCCAAAACAATAAACAATATCGATAAAAGTTGATTTGGAGAGGGGGGAGAGACGCACGCGCTTAAATGCAGGGAAATCCTCGATGCAGTCAGGGCTGATCATTTTGACGGTCACCAAGCTCCCGTCTATCAACCGCTGGCCGGTGTCGGACACCCTTCCCGTGGAGGAGACGCCATTAGGTTCAGTGAGGCGATCGTGGGAGATCCAGAAGCTCTTCGGTAATAGGCCACACCGGGCGGAGACTTTCTGAAGCCCGTACAAACACCGACTGCGAAGTGTGGAATCGCCCAACGAGGAGCCGAGAACCTTAAATTAGGCAAAGTCAGAAACGCGCAGGAGGCGCGAAGGGGAGTTAAGTGGGGTGGCTTACCCGATCGAAGACTTCGATCACCACGAGGATCTCTTCCTCTCGCATTCCCAAAAGTGTATTGTCTCCGTACTCGAACATGCGGCGGATCTTCTGGATGTGCTCTTCTGAGTTTGCGTCAAATTCAGCAAGTTCTTTGAGCACCGCGATGTCCGGGGTAGCATTCTCCAGGAAACCAACGAATGCGGACACTGGGGGCCTCTTCTCCGCATCGTGGGCCAACGAAGACAGTACCACCTCCCAAAGTTCGTCCGAAAGCCCATAATCTTCCCCCCCAGAAGGCCTTAGTGGTCGCTCACCACTTATGATCTTTTTGATTACAACCCCCGGGCCCTTATTCTCTGGGAACGGCAACTCTCCAGTGAACACCTGATGGAGTTTCAAATTTGTGAAACGACTCTTCGCAGTGAGTGTTCCTCACCTCAAAAGTAACCATCCCCAAAGCAAAGGTGTCTGATTCGTTTGTAGAGAGACCATGGTATTCCTTATTGATGCCGAAGAGCTCTGGGGCCGTCCACTGTTGGGATCCCCTGAACCGAGGAGAAGACGTCTCTGCACAACTTAGGCTAACAATATTGGAGAACCCGAAGTCGCTGAGTCGTGCACAACCCGCCCCGTCAACAAGAACATCATCCTGAAAAGAAATTGGCAAGAACACAAGTCAACAAGGTCGCAGCAGGGAAAGAAACTGTGACACACTCCTTTCAGGCTACCGTGCACGATCTCCAGGGAATGCAAGAACGATAAACCACGACTGATATCGAGTAACTGAACTCGTGTCAGTTCAGATCCAACGCGCTTTTGACCCGACACACCAATTGCAATCGACTGGCTTCCGGATTTATCCTAACATAGTCCCGCACGTTTCCGTTTGGCATCCACTCAGATACCATGCAAAGGGGTGTGGGCACTTCTGAAACTCCGAGGAACGGAACAACGTTGGGATGGGAGATCCGCTTCCATATGACCACCTCCTTGCAAAAGACCTGGTGGCGGCAGTCAACCGGAGGTGCGGGGTTCAGATATATGGGACGTGATAACTTACCTTGCTCACCTTCCGCATGTCATCTCCCTTGTATACGCGAAGAGCTTTTATCGCAACTCGTTTGTCGTTATAGGTGCCTTCCCAGACATCGCTTAAACTGCCGGAGGTGACGGGATCCTCGGCCGTTCGGGTGAGCCCTTCAGGAATGAAGTGGGAGATTGGCAGCAACCCCGTCCAACCACACAGTTGCCGAACCTGCTTGAAGACTACGATATTGCACGTGGTCGCCTGGAGTGCCTGTGCCATGTACCAGCGCTGAGAACCGATCTGTTGGATATTATGATTCGGAGCGCACCTTGTCAAAAACTTCCAATAACGCCTTCATCCTCTCCGTATCCAATAGTAGGGAGGAAGTGTAAAGGTTGTATAGCTCAACTTCCTCGAATGCAGCCCGCAGAGCGTTTGAGAGTTCATCTGGGTCCTGATCCACGCGAAGACCATCGAGTCGGGCAGTGAAGGCGGTCAGATCATTGATCAACGAGGGCTGCGTTCCCGTCGACATCCCCTTCACACACACTGACTCGGAAGTATCTTGACCTGATACCCAAAGAATTTATAATGAGTACAAAATCGGGAGACCTGTGACTGAGAAGAAGGGTCACCACTCATATACCCAGCCTCCACGCCGGAGATGTCCCTTCTGGGTGTTCGCCCTGAAAGGGTACCGTCGCCCGTGGCCGAGGGATCTGGCGTCATCAGCTTCCGAAAGGTCACCAGATGGGGACGAAACGGGGAAAATATACCAGATATGGCATCGCTGTATGGCGGCTCGTTGTCATCAAGTTCAGTCGGTGGATCTTCTATACGGAAACAGTTAAAGGTGGACCTAGGGCACGAGGCCAGGAGAGCATACTGGGGTCCGGGCCTATCACATTGTGAGGATTGGGTCGTGGTGGGACCGGCAATCCGGTCTCGCTATCCATGATCGGCGGTCCTACGCGCCGCGAGAATGATCAGGGGTGGGCTCGAGGTGAAACAGAGAAAGCGTACTGGAGCCACCTGCTGTGGGATACAACCAGAAATCACGGGAGGTTGCAATGTGGAGGACCTTCCGCCATCCGAATGTGGGACCGTGCCGATCTTGGTTGGTCTGAGGTGACGGGGGCCCAGGGAGCGTTTTTCCCGAGTCAGCCTGGAACTGGTCGCGGGATTTACTCCCGGTTTGTAGGTCATGACCTGATGATCAAAGAATTCGGAAGGATCCCGAGGTTAGGAGTTGTATGGCACTAACGAAAACGATTTCTGGTTACATACGGTCAGGCCAACGTTCATCAATAGGGACCAAATGAACTGACGATTGTAACGTTCGGAGAACTTCTGACATCGCAGGGCGTGAGTGCGGTTCCTGATTCCAGCAACGTTCCAAATCCTCCCATAACTCATCCGTGAGGGCAGGGTGGTCAGGTCGGTGAGGGCGCTTCCCCTCCATTATATCAAACATCGCCATGATGGAGGTATGGAGGTGAAAAGGAACTGTGCCGGTGAAAGCCTTGGGGTAAAAAGACGGTCAATCGGTGGTCGGGGTATAAAGCTTCTGGCAAGGTACCTCTACCATGACCATCGCGAACGCGAAGACATCCCCTTCTTTGCTCGCCGTCCCACTACCGCCCAGGATCTCAGGTGCGGTCCATCGCGCAGTGTGGCCATAGGACACGGTGGTTTGAAACGTGGTTTCCTGACTCCTGGAGAGGCCGAAATCTGTGATGCGCGCGCGACCGGAACCATCAACAAGAATGTTGGGCTGCAAAGTTCCGGTAAACAAAACACAAAATGCTAGTGATAATGGAAAACCCACTCCTTTGAGGTCTCCATGGATAACCTCGCGATGGTGCAGGTAGCGAAGCCCCTCTGCGACATCGATCAACTGGTAGGGAAATGAGGCCACGTTTCTGTAGGCGGGGCAGAAACGGGCTCACGAGGTTGATGCGGTTTGCCTGCGGGTTCAGACTGATATAATCCGTCAGGTCTCCGCCCGCCATCCAGTCCGACACGATCTGGAAAGGATCGAGGGTTACACCTTTGAAAGGGACAATGTTGGGGTGCTTCAACCGTTTCCACATCACGGCCTCTCGATGAAACACCTGTGGGAACTATAAGTAAAGGGTGGCCGGCCACCAGGAGTTACACCTATTAGTTCCCTTTCTCGCTTTGTCGGCAGAATCCACCCTCAACCCTTTGACGCAAACTCCCAAGTTAGAGAGAGTCCCCTTGTATACATCAGAATATCCGCCGAAGGCAAACGGCTCTTCTTCGATGATGAGTTGGTCATTTGATAAGACGTGCGATGACGGTAGGACACTCCGGGAGGCACATATTTCTTGAAGCTCACTCAAGGTTCCGCTGAATGTCGTCGTCGTGGGGTCCAGGTTATCGAGGGCCTGCAATGGATTTAGTGAAGGGGACACCGAGTCTGGTAAAGGGCCCATACTTCATCCAGGTACCCAACAAGCTCCAGTAAGCCGTCACGTTCGAGACCGGTGATGTAGTCGTGAAAATCACCACCACCGAGAACGCCACGCAGTTTGTCGGGAAACTCGGATGATGTCCTGTCCAGTTGGAGAAGCGTTTGGAGATAATCGCCCATGAGCACAATGAGACAGCGCCCGGGCCCTTCAGCGAATGGCGGTAGGATACGTGGACGGCGTGGTACGGTAGGGATGGCGAAGAAAGGGAGCAGCCATGAGGCCTTGAGGCGCGATGTTGTGCGCAATGTGTCACGCGTCCGCGGTGAACCAAAAAACGAAAGCGCCTTCAACTTCGAGCCTCGGGCGCTAATGTTCGTCCGTAAACGGGAACAAATCTCATCCTCCGTCGTGGCCTGGTCCTGCCCAGGCTCCTACCCGGCCGCTCGATGGGGCGACCGGTTATTTACTCGGTCCGGTGTTATTTCCTTTTATAAAGGCAAGTCCCTGATTGTACGCTACGGCCCCATCGGATTCAGTCTGGCCGTTCACCGACGACCGGGTAGGAGTCTGGGGCCAACTACTCGCGGGGCGAACCGACCGGACGTTCACTGGTTAAAAAAGTGGTTCCGGCCCAAATAAGGATCAGGTTGACCGACCAAGTGAGCTGAAAGAACCCTGTCTTCAACATTCATCGGGGCCGAGAATTGAAACCGCCCATAGTACACAAACACATTCCCACATATACTGACACGTACGGTGTGGTGACTAAAGGGCGCACATCCCCGGCGTCACAACTGTCACACCATCCTTGACATACTACAAGTAAAACCCCCGCCACATAGGCAGTAGGGCACTCATCTACGCAGAAAACTGCAACAAGTTCTCCCATCCGAGGCTACAAGATTAACACAATCCACACCACCATTTTTTCCTACGTTTCGGTGCTCCTGAGCCTGCACATCAATACTTGGGATCGGCGCCCTCCTAGAAAGAGACTCACCTGGTTCTGAGGCCGTGGGCCGTTGTTTGCCAGCCGTTGTTTGTTGGACCTCAGATGGGCGTTGAACTAGCTCGTGCTTCGTCGGGGATTGAATACCTTGGCGTGATTATTGAGGACAAGTTCACCGAAGAATTGGGTGAGAGGCCATTACCCTCCGTAGCAGCTACATCCCGCCCCGCCAAGGACTTGAGCCTGTCACACACCTCATCGATCTTCAACCGTGACGATGGATTCAACTTCCAGCAGGAGTCCATCAGATCCCAGGTTGATTCAGGTAACGAGGGATACGGAATCCCACCCGTTGGGCGGGGCGGGCGGTCTTCGCTGACGATACGGGCGGTGAGATCCGCGTCCTTGATGGCGTCGGCAAATGGTTTGGTCCTTGTGAGGACCTGGTGGTGTTGGGGGGTCGTCAGCCATGCGCACATGCGCGGGGGGGGGGGGGTGCGCACCTCGTAGGCAGCCATTGCGAAGGAATGAACATCGCTCGCTTTCAAGGGGTCGTCGCCGGGCACTTCGCCGAACCGCGTTGGAGCTATCTGCTCTGGAGCCTTATAACGAGTCAGCCCCTCCATTGAGGTTGGCGACGTGCCAGTTGCTGTGAATTCGGGGCCAGTCATGATCACCGAGATTCCGAACTCAGCTACGTGTGCAATCCCCTCCTTGGAGATCAGGATATTTCCCTGGGCGGTGTATATGTCATGGGGCTCCGCCTCTGATATACTCTTTCTCTTACCGGATTGACGCCACCATGGACGATGTTCTGTGAATGAAGAAACTTGAGGCCATTGGCCGATTGGTCGAGCTACCGATGATATGATCAGACAACCGGTCCCTGGATATCTTCGGCACTCACCAGCGGTAGTGGATTTTCACTCGGCCTTCGTTGGGTATAGTCGAGGATGTTCCCGTTTGACATCCAACGGCTGATCATCCAAAACGGGGACGATGACTCCGAAACCCCGAGGAAGGGTAACACATTTGGGTGTGTCATATATTTCCTCTTCACAATCCCAGAGCAGAGTTTCTATTGAAAAGGACGTTCGATTTTGTTTTTCCGAAGTGGTGGAAACACAAACGGGTTCGATCTTCTGCATGGCCCTTCTGTTGACACGAAAAACCATTATGCGAACTAGTTCCTCTGCCTGTTGCCCCACACGGACCTCCACGCCAGGCATATGCGCTGAAAATTTATCAGGCGCTGGGACCGGTGTCTCGCCATCCCCACGTGCCACAAAAAGTTCACTGGACTTGTCTATCCTACCCGATACCACATCGGACAGAATGCATGACCTGGGCAGGGCGTCGTGGGAGTGGCATACCCGGCATAGAATCTCGATATATTTGGCCTTCAAGACCGGGTCAATACCCCTGGAACATACAGCCTTATCGTCGATGGATTTAGAACACGAGGAGTGATCTTTGGAGAAACGGGTACCTTATCTAGCGTGTCTACCAGGCCCTTTGCCTCTGTGCTGACCGGTTGTGAAGTCGTGGCGAGGATGGTGACCGCACGTTGCGGTTTGATATTAAACTTGGCGAGGTCCTCGGAAACGCCAGCAAGGAGGTCCGACAGGGATTCCTCCCCGCCATTTGTAACATTCATCCTAGAAGGAGGTGGAGCACTGGAGAGGTTGGCGCGCTCTAAAAACGATCCCCCAGCCAATAATGAGCTGTGAGGGAGATGGAGAGTTTGTCGCGGCGTTGGCCCCCGTGGTATGCGTCCAACCACGCCAATGCCATGTGCCAGGTGGCGGGCGGACTCAGCCACGTGGCTACACCCTCCGCTCCCGAAGAGACCATCCCTCCCCCATGAACTGCACGAAGCATCCAAGCTTGTGATGAAACCTCGTGACCAGGCTGCGTTCTGTGACCGCCCTGTCGGATCTACGCGACTACGAATTGCAAGATCGCCGCCAGTGTTCTTCTTCGGCGCCCTCACCCCCGCATCGTCTCAATGGCCGCCTGTGGTACCAGGTATTTGGTGAGTTGAAAGCTGCTTGGTTGGATCCCACGCCCACATTCGCAAGCGTTGACCACAAGCGACAGATACCAGCCCTTTTCGCATTCTTGTTCATGCGCCTCGAGGATCAAGGGAGGCGTCCAGTATATATGTTACCCCACCGTCGACGGGCGTTCTACTCGCGCCCTCCCGCAAACTGTCACCCCATTGAAGGATGTTGCTTACATCCTCACCCAACCCCTTGCAGCAACCTCATCAACATATCGGGTCTTCATCCAAGTTCCACTGTGGTCTTCATGACGGAAAGGAGGTTTCGACGCTATCCACCAATCAGCAACCGCTACCGGACATCATAGACCCAGCTTTCACCGGGCCTCCTCGTCCCCCTAACTCCCCTATTCACATCGGACTCGATCTCCCAGGTTGGGAACGTTTGATTCGCAGCATCCCCGCCTCGGGTGAACGGATCTCTCTGATTATGGACATCCTCTCAAATGGTAATGAGGTCAAGATGGTCGAATGCCTCTGTGGGGACGAGGCTCAGAGCTTTATCGACGCGGTGTACGAGGCACGGTACCACCCTCTTTTCTCCCCCGAGAGTATGTCCGCTGACTTCCGCTCCTTGTTGATTAGACGTTGGGTGGCCTCGATCATGACCACCCATCACGGGCGAGGTGTTTGCACTTTTTGCGCTATATTTGTGGTCGCCATTCCCTACTTCCAAAATCACTGGACATCCAAGTTTCCTGCGACCGAACGGGAGACCCACTGTACTGGGGCGGGTTTGCGGATGTGTGGAAAGGTGTATCTGACGGCCAGGAGGTTGCGGTCAGGGTGCTGAGATATAAGTTCGATGACAAAGAGCAGATGAGAAGGGTGGGTTGCTGGTAGTCCACCCCATCTGCTATGAGCGTCTGCATCTAACCGACATTCATAGGGGTTCTGCAAGGAGGTTGTGATGTGGAGTGCACTTCGCCATCCGAACGTGTTGCCGCTGCTAGGAGTGACCGTGGCCGGCACTCGATACGCGATGGTATCAAAGTGGATGATGGATGGTAACATCAACATGTTTGTGGAGGCGCATCCGGACACAAATCGGTTAGGCCTTGTAGGTTTTCCGTTCGGAGCCCCGCCCGGTCCCTGTTGATGGCTGACCGAATTTCGTAGTTAGGAGACGTCGGTAGGGGGCTGGACTACTTACATGGTCAGAAAATGATCCACGGAGATCTCAAGGGCGTACGTCTTTAGGCCTATCATCACTGTCCTGGGTGTTGGCTTACGTTTACTCGATCTTGAGGCCAATATCCTGATCGACCATGATGGGCGTGCCTGCCTTGCGGACTTCGGCCTGCTCACAATGATCACCGATCAAATGACCTTCATTTCCACAATCTCACGTGTAGAGGGTGGCACGATCAGGTGGATGAGTCCAGAGCTCCTCAACCCAGAATTATTTGGTTTCAACGATGGTCGCCTAACGAAGGAATCAGATTGCTATGCGCTGGGGATGGTCATATACGAAGTTCTCAGCGGGCAGAGACCGTTCGCCCAAGATAAGGACTTCGTCGTCATCCAGAAAGTGATTGAAGGGAAACGCCCCGAGCGGCCACCAGGAACGCGGTTCACAAACGAACTGTGGGGAATGCTGGAGCTGTGTTGGAACCATAAACCATGTGACCGCCCCAGCCTTGAAACCATACTCAAACGCTTGGAACGCGTTACACGAGCATCGGGGTCACCTTTTCCTACTACCACCCCGAACGGAGACTCGGTAACAGTCACCGACAATCCGCCAGACCCCGCAGTAATCAATCCTGGTATGATCCCAAGTTCGCTCGCGACATCTAACCAACTCGAGACCGGAGGTTTCAATTTAGATGAGCAACCTCTGCCATACCTTGACATTCCGTCGACTCCATATACAAAGTCCCTACCCCCCACCCCCAGTAAGCTGCCCCTCACGCAACTACATCGTCTGTGGATATCCCAATGACGACACCTTTTACTTTCTTCCACTGCACCCTTGCTGCGAAAACCAGGTATCATTCTCTCCCTTCCCAGTGCGAGGGAGTTTGCGGCCGGAGATTTCAATTTGGATGAAATAGTTAAGAGATTGGCGAAGGCCCTCCACGACGAGTCCCAATGGAGCGAGATCCTGGATTTGACAGGAGATACCGCAGAACTAGTGATTGAGTGCCTCGACAAAGTGAGCGGGATCAGATCGCACTCCCGACCCCAAATTCTCATCGTGTTCTAGGTCATCTCATCTAATAGTTTTGGCACCGATCAAGATACTCTAATATGCTCGAGAGTGTTCTCTGCGATCTCAACACTCTCTCGAGGATGTAAATACCTCCCTCGCTCGTACTGGATCGACGGGGGAGCAATCAAATTTCCCGACGAGCCCTGTGCATACGGGGGATCGGCCGATGTCTACCATGGAACATGGAACGGAGAATCTGTGGCAGTGAAGGTTCTGAAGACCTCAAGTCAGGAAAGTCCAGCGAAACTCAGGAGGGTGAGTACGGGAGGTGGGCAGGAAGGGGGTGCAACGTGGGCTTGGGCTGACTTGGTGAGAAACAGCGCCTTTGCAAGGAAGTGATCGTGTGGAAGCACATATCGTCCCCATACATCCTCGGGTTCGGCGGTGCTTTTTATCACAACGATGTCCCCGCGATCATCACACCTTGGATGTTTCATGGAAACATCGCTGAATATCTGGAGGTACACCCCAATACGGATCGGCTACGTCTGGTGAGCTTAAGTGTTCCGGCAAGGCCGGGCGTCCGTTCATTTCGTGCCCCGTCACTGCGTAGCTTTTTGGCGTGGTGGAAGGACTCAGATATATCCACAATTATGACTTGGCACATGGGGACATCGAAACGGTAAGACCTCTAACTCTCAACGAAAGTCCCAATCATGAAATCTCCTCGTTCCTATTACCAGTCGAACATCCTCATTTCGGACTCCGCCCCACCGCAGGCCATGCTCGCGGATTTCGGTTCCGCCCGTGTTACAACCACCCCAGTGAAAATATCAGATGAAGAACGAGGCGCGGCGTCTTTCATGGCTCCAGAACTCCTCTCTCCAACCAGTTTTGGCTTGGAGAAAGGGTTTCCATCTAAAGAGGCAGATATCTACGCTCTGGGCATGGTAATGTATCATGTGTTGACAGGAAAGTTGCCTTTCTTTCCAAGGAGGGAAGAGGAGGTTATACTGGCTGTGTCCTTGGGCGAACGTCCTTCTAAACCAGTGGACGCTAAGGGGATCGGGATGACGGAGGTTGTTTGGGACCTCTTGACAGAGTGTTGGCGGGGGGATAGGACGACCAGACCGACCATCGCACAGTTTTGGGAGAAATTCCACGAGATCACCGGTGAAAACAAACCCGATTCTGCAATCCGGTGGTCCACAGTTCCTCGGTTGAGCACTCGTATGCACCGTTCTGTTTCCCCTCGAAACTCAGCTTCGACGGTTGTATCATGTGAGTGGATTCGCTTGTGTTCGTTGGTTATATCATCGCCCGATGATTGACGAGATTGGTGTGGCGTTGTGTTAGCTTCCCGGGCTTGGGATACGGACGGGGCGGCTTCGGCATCCGCCATCGCTACTCCATTGAGTCCTGATCCTTCCCCCGACCAGGAGAAACAGACGAAGTCGAGGGAGAAACACTGGTGGAAGGTGAAGAGACGATCCAAGTGAAGCCCCCGACGACCCGAACCAGCCGACAAAAAGGGGGCTCAGAACTCAGAAACGGGATACAGGCGAAAACTACATCGCGGACCCTGCGCCTTCTATTATTCTTCCCACGGATCTCACGCACGAACCTCACAGGGGCGAGAGGAGATGACAGTTCGTTCCACTTTTCTCCAACTTGGCTGGATCTAGCAACCTTAGGGCTTTAACGGCGTGGGTAGCCATGTTACTATGTTCTAATAGCATACCCCGGCGTGAAGCCTCGTCAGGCCCACGGCCTCACAGTTCTACCAACGGTCCATCGCCGCCTGACCTAGTGTTTGCCCTACTTATTTGGACTACAAACGCCGGTTGGGGAACTTCCCCAATATCGCAGCGTCTCGCAGCGTCCACGACCGGCGAGTCAGGTACAAAACCAGCATGTCTGACATTAAATAAAGAGTGTTGACCGCGAGCACGCGCGGAAGTGCCAACACAAGGCCTGGCGTTGGTGGGTCCACTCGGGTATGGGCGCAGACCAAACGCCAAGTACTAGACGTGAACTCATCAATGCAACAACAGTAGGTGGTTCTGGTCTATAGTCCGGTAACTGAATGGTTGTAACAGGTGCACAGGCGTAACTTTAAATACAGACCGAACGACCTTGCCCCCTCCGTCCACACTTGTGGACCAGGGGGAACCGAGGATGCCATTACACCTCGTACGGGGTCAGGGCTGGTTCGCCTGATGGCGGGGCAACAGCCGGCGCACTCTGGAGGTCGTCCGCTCCATCGTCTCCAAATTCAAACCCCACTCCGATGCACATGACGGAAAGAAAATCTGGAGGGTATTGAGAGGAGTCGCGTTGAGCGTTTCCCACCATACTCACATCTTCCTCTGGCTCGCCTTCGTCCGACGGTTTGATTGACGTTTTGAGGGTTCGGGGTTACGGGTTCGCGGGTCATATTTTTGCGTCGAGAGGTATCTACTGGTTGTGCTTCAAAAAATAGTTAACCCAGCCATAATATCAACTGATGGACGAACCTGCCCCTTGGCTACGACGGGTAGATTCCTCCCTCCCAGACACAAGGTTGCCGCGGTTCCTCCTGCCCGATTGGGGCCCAGCGGTATACACGGGTCCAACTTCAGAGTGTTTCTGTCAATCCCGCAGCCGCACAATCAATTGGGGGACGAACCTGCGCGAGCTTCGTGGCAACGGTCGTCATGTTCCTCCTGTTTAACACCGGAATGGTTGCGGTTCTCCCCATCCTCGTGTGGGTGAAATATAGTAAGGGCACGCTCTAGGAAGTAGAGCCGGAACGGAGACAGAATTTTCACAAATCCGTCGTGGCGGTCCACCAGATGGAACTCGCACAGGACGTTGACCGCCTCTGCTACACTGCCCATTGTGGGAAACATCCTCCCTACTCTCGTCTCTTCCACCCCGCAGGGGTAGGCGGAAATTGCCTCGAGTGTCTCGCGAGCGACGGGCCCGAGGCTTTGGATTGTTGGAGAACCAAGGGCTGATTCGATACCAGCCTCCAAACTCCGACGGCAATCCGTTCTAAGCAAACCAGCCCGGCCGCCCCAATCCTGTAGCAACTTTGGTTCATCCCAGCCGTGGTCGGATACGGCCGTTGCGAGAAGGTTGATGGAAAGGGGATGGAAGTCGAGGTTTTCAATAACGTCGTCGATGGCAGATGATCTCTTGAGGTGACACAGGCTATAGAATGTGTCACGCGCTCCTTCTCTAGAGAGAGTTGTCACTTCGATGGTATGGAATCCTGGGACATTGATTGCCATCCGACTAGTGGCGAGAATGCAGACGTGTTTGTACTGGCGTATTTCTTCGATCATTGTGAATATCTTTGCGGATTCCGCCGCCAATGGGTCGAGGACACAATCCACGCTATCTAACACCAATAGAAGCGGGGGACAGCGAGCCAAGCGTGGCCGGAGCAGTTGCATACTTTTGGTGGGGGAGAACCCGATCTCACTAGAAAGACGCTGAAGGAAAGATTCCGAAGAGTTGACGAGATTGTCGCAGCGCATGAAATGGCGGTTATCACCAAACTTGGCCTTGACACGGCTGTGGTAGAGAATAGTGAGGGCCATTATGGTCTTCCCAATTCCAACCGCTCCGGACAGAATGACGGACGTGAGGTCCACCAGCTGATCCAGTGATTGGGTTATAATCTCGTCCCTTTCGAAGCAGTTTGTGGGGGCTTGTGGGAGGGGAGGCACTGTGGGGGAAGTAAACCAAATGTCGGAATCTAAGTTGTCATAATCGAGCCCAATACGCACTCCCGTCCACCACAAATAATCGCACCGTAAATCTCTTCACTTTGTCAGGGGATTTGACGACGGACAAAACCGTGAGGACATCTCCACTTTCCACCTTCTCGTACAACTCCCTATCCGATATCTCGATCGTGTGCTCGTGTGCAAGAATGTTTCCCATCACCATGCCACGCCATTTCTCCGGTAAGCCCGGTGTCGGCGATCCAACGGACAGCTCGAACCAAGTCCAGCTATTGCGGTATGTGTCATAGTCTTCCAGGCTCGACCATCTCTGGTCCTTGGAGACGACAGTGAGTACGACTTTCCTCAGCGACTTGCTCTCTGGAATCGGTTGAGAGACGACGTAAGGAACGTCTCCGTCACGAATGATGACCTCTTCTTCACGCTGGTTGACGATCTCCTCTTCAAGTTGGTCAATATGGCGTAACGGTATGAGGGGCGGGGAGGGTGGCGGAGGTGTGCTGCTGGATTGGTTATGGGGATTGGGATGCTCTACACGTTCCTTGTACGTCGGAGATACTATAAACCGACTAAATATCAGACCCTGGTTCACTACAATTGGCCGAGAACGCACCATGGTCATCCGTTACAGAATCAGATTCCCTCACTGCCGTTTCTTCATCGGAGTCATCCGCATCTTCCCGGTGTTTGGCTTCACCAAGTGTTCGCAGTACCTCGAGCGCAGAAGGTCGCTTGTTCGGCTCGTTGTTCCAGCAGGCTACGATTTGTTCCCATAGTTCGTCCGCCAACTCCCGCGAGGGGTCGCCAGATGGTCGCACGGGTCGAAGCCCCGCGACGACCATATCAACAATCTCCTCATCACTTTCATCCGAAAACGGGGTGGCACCCGTCAAGACCTGGGGTGAGGGATGAGATGCCGAGATAAACGCTCGGATGAACCCGAGGTGGACACACTTCAAACATGACCATGGCAAACGAATAAACGTCCACAGCCTTTCCGCCATCCCCGGATGGGATGCGCCCGCCGCTTGCACTGAGAATCTCCGGTGCCATCGACCGGGCGTTGATCGGGGTCGACTCTAAAAAAGCCTCGTCACGCAGGACGACTTCAAGGCCGTACTCCGAGATGCAAGCGACTCCATCATCATCCACCAATACATTGTGCTACAGGATCGTCAACCCCTCATATCAGACGATAAAGCCAATGCTCACTCCTGTTAAGCTCCCATGAACCAGATTATATTTGTGCAGGTAGGTCAACCCGCGAGCGACATCCGACAACTGACATCAAGAAAAGGTCAGGATCATTCAACGTGCCGACGACCGGGACGGGGGTAACCGGTAACCACTCACCAGACCGAGTTTGTCAACATCGGGGTCTCCGCGTACGTAGTCAACCAAGCTCCCGTTGGACATCCAATGGTATATAAGGAAGAAAGGGGATGCACCGGTGCTGAACCCAAGGAAACCGACCACATTCGGGTGCCGTAGTCGTTTCCATATAACCCCATTGGTATATAGTTTCTGTGAGCCCCAAAAGGGCAAAGGCATAAACAATGCGAGTTTCGGAGAGTGAAAGGACGTACACGCTTAAAACCGCTAAAGTCCTTGACGCAACCGGGACTGATTGTCTTGACGGCCACCAAACTTCCGTTCACCAACAACCGGGATGTGCTGGATACCATCACTGCGGCGGAAGGAGCATCGGGAGGTTCGGCGGGACCGCTGTAGGAAATCCAATAGCTCCTCGGCAGAAGGCCACACCGAGAGGAAACCTTCTGAAGCCCATATAGACAGCGGCTGCGAAGTGTACGGTCTTCCAAAGAGGAATTCAGAACCTGGAACCGGAACCGGACGAAGTTGGGAATTTTCGGTAGGCGTGAAGAGGTGGCGAGTGGAGACTTACCCGATCAAAGACCTCGATGAGTACAAGTGTGTCCTCCTCTCGCATCCCTAAAAGCGTGTTGTCTTCATAGTCAAATATGTGGCAGAGTTTTTGGATGTCTTCTTCAGAGGTCACATCAAATTCGGTGAGTTCTTTGAGCACGGTGATGTCCGGGGTGGCCTTCTTCAACAGGTCGACGAACGCAGACAACAAAGTCCTTTCCTCCGCCTCGGGGACCCACGAAGATTGTACGAGCTCCCAAAGCTCGTCCGAAAGACCAAGCTTCTTCCCCTTCAAAGGCCTCGATGGTCGGTCACCCTCTATGATCCTTTTTATCACAATCGGCGAAGCGTTATTCTCGGGGAACGGCACTTGTCCGGTGAACAGCTGAGGGGAGGTACAAGAGAAAGCTTCAGAACCCAAGAACGGCCTTCCACAGTAGATATTCATCACCTCAATAGTGACCATTCCCAAAGCGAAGATATCTGAACCGCGTGTGCAGAGACCAGACCTTCCTTCATTGAGGCCAAAGAGCTCGGGGGCCATCCATTGGCTGGATCCCTTGAACCTCGGCGCGGAAGTCTCCGTACAGCGGAGGCTAGCGATACTGGAGAACCCGAAGCCATTGAGTCGCGCACGGCCCGACTCGTCAACGAGAGTATTATCCTGAAATGAGAGGTAATAAGAGTGCAAGCAGGCGAAGCGGCAGAGAAGAACCCGAGGCGTACTCCCTTCAAATGTCCGTGTACGATCTCGTGGGAGTGCAAGAACGACAAACCACAGCTGATGTCAAGTAACTGGAGTCTCGTCAGCTCGGTGCCGGCGTAATTTCGAGTTGGCGTACCAATTGCAATCGGCTGGCCTCTGGGTTTTTCCCGACGTAGTTTCGCACGTGGTCGTTGGGCATCCACTTGGACACAACGCAAAGGGGCGTTGGCGCCTCCGAAACACCGATGAACGGGACAATGTTGGGATGGGAAAGCCGCTTCCGGATCACCACCTCCTTACAAAAGCGCTGGTATCGATAATTAACTATTAGTATCAAGGGGGGGGGGTCGGAAATGTCAGATGAGGTACCTTTCTTAATTTTCGTATTCCATGCTCCTTGTACACGCGGAGAGCCTTTATCGCCACTCGTTCGTCGTTATAAATGCCCTCCCAGACATCGCTAAAATCGCCATAGGCAACGGGATGCTCGGTCGTTCGAAGAAGCTTTTCGGGAATGATGTGCGATGTTGGTAGAAGTCCTGTCCAACCACAGAGTTGTCGAAACTGCTTGAAGATCACGATGTCGTATGTTGTGGTCGCAAGAACCTGTCCCGCCCGGCGATGCTGAGAGTCGATTCAGGGAAGAGCACATGTTACAGAGCGCACCTTGTCAAACACCTCTAACAGCACCTGTGCCCTTCCCGTGTCCACTACCAGGGAAGAAGCATACTCGTCGTATAGTGCACGATCCTTGAACGCAGTATGCAGAGCATTGGAGAGATCGTCTGGATCCTGATCTGCGCGAAGTGCATCAAGTCGGGCAGTGAAAGTTGTAATATCGTCAGTCGATGGGGGTTGCGCCTCCGTCGACATCGCTTCCGCCCGCGAGGAAGGAGGGTACGGTGGATCGGAATGTAATCCCAAGGGGTGAGGGCGAGTAGGAGGGAAACAGGAAAAGGCCACGTTTTATCCTGCGTGCATATTTTACATGGGCGATGGTATGCCACGAGGCGAATATGATGCCGTGACGGTTACACTTGAAAGGATGAAAAGTGAACAGGTCCCCATTGACCACACCTACGGGTGCCCTCTTGGTTGCGGAAACCCATGATCCCCGACTCAACCTCCTCCAGGGTCCAAAAACATTGGTAATAGTTGACGCCGTCAACAACGCCAGGTTGCCCAAGCGTCGTACGCGACCCCGCTCCTGAAACCGTGCATTTCGGCCATATGAAGGGGATGGGGTCGATAGCGTTCCATTCAGGCCAGTGGAAAGTGGGATGGCCGATGGTAGCCCACGCAGGCTTGTGGGAAGACGGTGTGAATGAGAGGGAGGACAGAAGTGAAGTGGTTTGACTTCTTCGAATACCACCACCGCCACATCTTCGAGGGGTTTACGCTACACAAGGAGTCCGTGCGTCCAGCTGGCTGGAAAGTGAGTCCAATCAGTGTGGGGTACGCAACGGGCTGAGATACTAGGCAAGAATCCGAGGGTGAGTTTGCTGGGCGCGAAAGAATGAGGAGGGGGTTGAGCCGAACGAGAGAGATTCGGAGATCCGCGAAAACGCGAAGCCGTCCTCATCAAATGCAGAGGAGGGCCGGTACCAGTCAAGTCTCTGGGGTGCGAGTGAGAGGGTCTTCAAGGTTTTGGAACAGTTGGCGGGGGTTATGTTGGGCAATCGGCGGAGAGGTGGGATAAGAGTGGACACAGCGGTGGGGCCGCAGCACTCAGACCAAACCGTTGGGCATTGAACGTTGGTGTACTATGACGGGGAGTCTGCTGGAATGTGGAAGCCCACACGAGGTCGTCATAATCCAGGGTCGGTTGGGGAGTAAAGAGAGTGAGAAATAACCGCCTCAGCGAAGATCGCGGAGGCTCGACCCGCCGTCTTGGGCGCTTTCTGTCACGATCGGTCGCAATACCCGTCGGGGACAAAGTCGCGATGGTGTTCGCTTTTCTTACTCGCGCACTGAGACTATTTTATCTCGTCTATCTAGACGAACTCCGCACGCTCGCTTTATTTCCGGCTCACAGGTCTGGAGGGAGCCTTTGGGAGCATCGTACGGGACAGGTAAACGTGCGTGTACGAACACTTGTGTTGGCGCATTCTTGAAGCGCTTGCGGAGGTTTTCCCGGTGCTGGAAGGCGGACCGGACCTTGAAGAAAGCAGCCGCGTCATCCTACACTCCGTTATCTCCAGCAACAAAAATCGAATGCAATATTTCGTGTTTTGTCCTCCCCCCTTTGGGGAATCGATCGCAACTCCAAGAATCGAACGAGAAGGCGGCCAGGGCCCATCCACTCCCGAAAGGTCGTTTCCCCAATGGTTTGTCTGACATCTGAGACCAATGGTATTAGATCAGGTAAATCATTCCTCTCCCCGTTATCTCCGGTAACAAACACCCAATACAATATTTCGTATTTTGCTCATTCTCCCATAGGGTCGTGCACACCACCCTCGGACGGATAGAATGCGACTCCCATAATTGGATGAGAAGGCAGTCGAGGTCCAACCACTGCCTATAATCCGCTTCCCCAACGATTTTCCTGATGTCATAACCGACATCAAAGCAGGTCAACTCGTAAGGCACATGAATTGAGACTTGTCGAAGCTCTCGATTTTTGGGTGTGATGGTTTGGAGTACCATGGTGATCCAATCCACCTTCTGCGATCCGGACCGAAAAGTCACATGTCGGAGCTTCGTCGCCTTCGAGAGGTCCAGGGGAGTTGGGCTATGGCTACCTACAAACGAAGGTAAGCCATTGCCCCAGCCTAGAATCAAAAGGAACGCACCGGGCAGTGTAAGATCAAGGTATTCGAGGCTCTCAGAACATCCTACCACCAACTCCATTATCCACCGAAGATCATCCTCTCGAGTCCATGAGAACTTTAGCGTCCGGAAGTGAAGACCGTTCGGTAGGTTCAGCAATTGACGCGCAGTGTATTCCATCCCTCCGGGTATCGTAAGTTTAAGGGACCCGGTGAGTAACGGTGAGGCAGAAGTAACGACACCCCGGGGGTCATCGCCACTCCACGACAACATCTCGTGACCTGTGAGGGTCAGGTCCTCGAGAAGGGGGGAGGAACAGACGAGGGTGAAGAGCTCCGGATATGGAAGGGTGATACAGTGCATGTAGAGTGACTTGAGGGTGGGCGAGAACTTATAGAACGGGACGAGAGGGGCCTTGGGGTCTCGAGGGCGCTGATTGATGATGCCGCTCAATTGCAAGTTCGTAATACGAGGGAAGGTTTGAATCCAACCACCCGCTGTCCTGATCACTTGGGTGCAACTAATCGCCAGGGAGTTGGTATGGAATGCGGGAGAGTCGGAAGGATCGGGGAATGTCTTCATCCATGACTCGAGGTGACTTTCGGAATTGAACTCGATGGTGGCAAAAAGGTATTTTCGGGTGCGCGGAACCCATGATTTGGAGACGAGGCAACATTCCTTCAGCGTTTCCGGTTCGGCGTGTAAGATGTCGACGATGTAGTCAAGGATTTCTGGCGGGAGGCGTGGATTCGACATGGTGGTTGCTTTCCAGGGTTAAAGCTCCCGAGCCCGTTTTTGGCGCCCTGTCATGGTCTCGATTGACCCTCAAATGCGATCCATACCCCCATCACTGCCAAATGTGATATCTACTGAGACTCGCTGGATCCTTCGACGAGTCAAGGTCGATTGTCCCTCCCCCCATCACCTCCGCCGACAAATTCCCGAGCCGGTTTCCCTTTTCCTTCTTCCGGTCCTTCGTCCAACGGTACATGACCGTTGAGCGAATCGAGCGGGAATTCAAGAGGTGGGCCAGAAGGCGGTCAAAGTTCAACCGCTGCGTGCCGCGCAGTGACTCGCGAGAAGACGCCTATCCCCAGTCTGCGAACAATCCGTACCCCACGAGTCCAGCGAATTCTGTGCCAACATCGATCCGCGTTTTCGCGAGTCTGAGACCGATCGGCGTTTTCAAGCCCACCCCATCTGCGAAACGGCCACGCCACCTTGGATAAGGGGGGAAGTTCATGGATCCGCGTCCAGCTTCATTCGGGTGCTACACGTCCCCAATATTCTGTGAATAAAAGGTGGGGTTGGGTTACATTATCCTTATCGTTCGACCCCCCGTACCCTCCGCCACACACCATGTTGGTTGGTCAACCCGACCCGATCCCCACCCAACAACGACTACCGCCCGCCCCACAGATCACTATAGCGTACGTGGCGAGTCTGCTCGATGCTCACCGAACTAATTATCAGCACAGCGTGATGGGAGCGACAGGAAGCGGGAAAACTTCCGTGAGTTCGAGAGTGCTATCCGCTTGAATAAACTGACACCCAGTCTACAGTTCGTCAATATGGGCAGCGGCTCCAATCTTCGTATCGGGGCGAACTTGAAATCCTGTACTGCCGAGGTCCAGATCGCCAATGAATTCACACTCGACGGACGACGTGTACTCCTTGTCGATACACCCGGCTTCGATGATACATACAAGACCGACGTCGATATCTTGAAGCTGATCGCGGCATTCTTGGCGACGACGTGAGTATAACCCTTTGCCTGCTGATCCCTTCGACTGAATGCCTGGATAGGTACGGGAGCGGATTCAAGCTTGCAGGAGTTATCTTTCTCCATCGCATCTCCGACCCGCGATTCACAGGGATCTCGAGGCGCAACTTCGGGATGTTCCGCGAACTTTGCGGAGACTCGACCCTCAAGAACGTCGTCCTTGTCACCAATGTGTGGGGAGATGTCTCGCTAGACGTCGGGGTGGCCCGCGAACAGGAACTTGTCCAGGAATTTTTCAAACCGGTCCTCGACAAGGGTGCACAGCTCGCCCGTCACCACAACACCGCCAAGTCCGCTCATGATATTATTCGCCGCATTATGGAAAACCAACCCGCTGCTCTCCAAATTCAGCGCGAGCTTGTTGAGGAGCGCAAGGAGATCACCGATACTGCGGCTGGGCAGGTGGTCAATAAGGAGCTCAACGAGCAGATCGGGCGTCATCAAGCCGAACTTCAGGCAGTCCAGGATGAGATGCAGGCGCTCAAGGAGAAGGACGAGGAGACAAGGAAGGAACTAGAGGAGGAGACACGTAGGATCCGAGAGGAGGTGAACAAGATGAGGATGGATTCAGCGGGAATGGTAGCGAGCTACAACGAAGAAAAGCGGAGGATGGAGGGGGTGGTGGAGCAGATGCAAGAGCAAGCTCGCCAGGAGAGGGAACGGGTCGAGGCCAAACACCAACGACGGATGGCCGACCTCAACGAACGCCTCCGGGAGAAGGACGAGATCCGCAAGATCCAGGAGGGTATGGGCAACATGAGGTTGGATTTGGAGAGAATGGCAGACGGAGGGAGGTTGATCAGAATGGTGACCGGCTACGACGAGGAAAGGAGGGGGATGGAGGAGACGATAAGGCAAATCCGAGAGGAGGTCCGTCAGCAAAGGGAACAGGTTGAAGCCCAGTTCCAAAGACAGTTGGACAACCTTCGTGAACAGCTTCAGGAGAGGGACGAGGGGGTGAGGCGGGGGTTAGAAGGGGGAATAAGCGGGATAAGGGTGAATTTGTTGGAAATGGCGGCTAGCCACAACGAAGAAATGGCAAGGATCACAGAGGAGATTAGGCGAATCCAAGAGGAAGTCCGCCAGGAAAGGGAGCGTGCTGACACCCAGTACCGGAGACAGACTGAGGGCCTCGATGAACGTCCTCAAGAGACGAAGCAGGGGTTGGAGAGGGGGATAAGCAGTGTGAGGGTGGATTTTGAGGAAATGGTAGCCAGTTATCGCGAAGAAAGGGCAAGGGTTGCAGAGGAGATGGGGAGAATCCAAGCGGAAGTCCGTCAGGATAGGGAGCGGGCTGAGGCCCAGTACCGAGGACTGATAAGTAGGCTTGAACATTCTCTTCAGGAGGTAAGGCAGGCGATATGTGAGGTGCAGAATATGGCCGAGAGGATGTACGCTCGTAGATAGCGAGACTTCTCGTCCTTTCCCGGACACCACAGCCCGTTGTTCCTTCTGTTGCTCGTGTCCTCCTCAGTGTTGGCCACAACACGCAGCCTTCCAGCAAACTCGTCACGATAGGGGACGGTCTTGGTTCACGTTCTGGGGGATAAATCAACGGTCGCAATGAACGGCTCCCGCGAAGGGCCGTTTGCTCGCTCTCATACTGCTAAGCCGGGCCGACTTTGAGACGGGCTCACGAACTCCACCAAGCTTGGGCACTAGAACCAAATGACTCCCCCTCATGTAAATGGTCCTGCCATCATATAAGCGCGGTCTCCATTCACTCAGGTAGACAGTATATATACGAATTAGTAATCAGATGATCAGTCGGGAAAGTCGTGTGGTGGCGGCCGTTCTGCAGACGTTGGCGGAAAGGTGCTTTCGGGTGCGTAGGAGCTACGATTTGGAGGCGAGCCAACACTCCTTGAGTGTGTCTGGTTTGTCATGTAGGAGGTCGGCGATGTAACCAGGAATTTCATGCTGGCAGAAGGTGTGGATTCGACATCGTGATTACTTCCCGGACAACACTTCCGTTTTGACCCCCTGCCTCTGGCCCAACCTTCGCGACGTCGACTTGACCGACCGACCGCCCGTTGGTGATCTGAACGCAGGCTCAGACGCAATTCGCTGCCCAGCCACATTCTACTTACCCCATTTGATCCTCTGTCTGAGGGCTCACAACCTTGGGCCCCGGGTTGAGCGCGAATCCCAGAATTAAACCAGAAGGTGGTCGAGGTCCAACCACTGCGTACCAGGGTTCGCCCCTACAACCCACTCAACGGTGACCCCGTCCTCTCTGATGGCTCGGTTCGAGATATTGGGGGCGCAGATTGAGGTTCGTCGGAGATCTCGATGTCGAGGCGGTACTGAAGTTCACTGTCAAGGTGCAGCTCACTGTCAACCGTTTAATACGAGAGACGCTCCGAATCCAACCACCCTCTTTCATATCCGCCTCCTCAATGGCCCGAGGACAAGCAATGAACAGGGTGTGAGCATGCTGCGCAAGGGAATTCATGGGATCTGGGAGTTCCTTCTTTCACGACGCGAGGTCAGTTGGTGAGCGGAGCTGGATATCGGAGAAAAGGTGTTTTCTGGCCCGTGAAACCCATGACTCCGAGACTAGGTAATGCTCCTTGAGGGTTTCCGGTCCATGGCGTAGGATCGGCGGAGTAGTCGGATCCGGTGCGGTGGTCTCTTTCGAGAGAAAGCTTCCGGTTTGGCGCCGACTGACTCCCCCATCCCATCTCCAACTCCGATCAATTGACCTCCTGTTTGCTGTTCAAGATCCACGATGACGGGTTGGAATTTCACAGTCACGAAATCCTGATAGAATGTCATCAGTGATATGTCGGGATGCCACGAGCGGGTGATCAACCATACGCCAATCAACCGCTTTCCGCAGTTCAAGCTTTGCATTGAGGTTTTGCAGAACCAGAGATTGGATTTGTGCGATCTGCCTCGTCTCGGGATGTAGCGGGTGGGAGTTTTCGCGGTGTTCGTTCGCATGGTGCAGGGGAATTACAGACGGTATCCATTCTCGGTGCCGAGGCGTTGGGGTTGGACTGAGGTCCACTCCCGTCCCGAGAACCACAGGCCGGCGCACGATTCTAGTGGATATTGGTCCACCATCGCATATTGTGCGCATCTCCATGGCAGGATCTGTAGGTCGCTAGACAGGGTTCACGAGGGTTGTTCCCCAGCCGGTTCATGTTACCCCGCTGAGTTCTCTGTTATTCTTGTGCTGTGATCCATTGGGCCCCAGGTCAAAGCGGACGTGTCAGTGTTGACAGAGCGGGGAGACAGGGATCAGGTACCTAGGTGACTTTTTTGTTGTGTGTGCAAGCATGAAGGTCACAGCGATGATGGAAGTGGGTCCAGAGTTCCTTTTTGGGGAACCGCCCGGTTCCGACCTCCGATCCGTTCCTTCAACCCGTGTCGTCTCCCATCATGTTTATTCGACGAGCTCTCCCCACTCCACACACCACCAACGCGTATATCTTCTGCAACACACGCCAACGTACTGCCGCCCTGCCGTGGTGCTCGCCACGTCGCGTATCTCACGAAAACCTCGCGGACCAATATTTCCGGTCGATGGAGGGGAGGGGCCAGCGTGATGGGATCTGGTTGGGCGTCCCGGTGAGTTCGCTATTCAAAATATTCAAGCTTCAAGCTTCAAGCCCCACCGCGCGGTGGGTGATGTGTGCCTTTGTGCGCTTTTGATTCTCGAAGTGTGGCAACGCCCATTTCGGGAACAAAGTCACGGATGAAGATGGGACCTTGGGTTGGCAACGGGAACTTCTCAGCATCTGTCTGGACGAAACGCAAGTGGCTGATGCCTATGTGTCGTTAGCGAGGACAAGTCAATGGCGCACCCAACGCTTTGACCCCGCGGAACTAAATCCTTCAAACCTCATCCTCCTGCACTATCCCTCGAAGAAGCTTCGACACATGGATCTCGTTCTCAATTGTCCTGCGTGTTCAACCCGGTTTAGCTGGAATCGCAACCTTCCTCCACTACGAGGTGAGCGGGACCCTCACACTTCGACCTCAGCAGCTACCATGACGATCTGATCTGAACCCCGTTCGCATTGTTAGTGGCTGATGTAACCCGCCAGGAGATGGTGCGGGTTATGTAACTGCTAAAATTATAAAAGCGCAGAGGACCTTTGTCTCTGTACTTCCCTCTCCCGCCTGCGGTCCTGCAGCGCCCCCGACCCGCTTCAAATCCACGTTCCTACTGTCCAAGGATATGGCTTTTGACGACCGCGGCCCCAACAGAAACTGGCAGGAGGACGGTTCTGGTACGTCCCCGACGCAGTTTACTGTCACAGATTGTGGCGCTCAGCATTACAACAGTATGCGGCTCTTCATCCCAGAGCGATGATATGCCAACCAATCCGCCAAGTCATCTTAACGACCCCCGCTTGACCGGTTCAAGCGTTCATGCCCCCCAGCCCCAAGGATCAGGGCTAATGTCCCCATTTGACACCCAGAATCCGCCACTCATTCCATATAGTAAGCTACTTGAGCACCCGTCGGTCTCCTCCATAAGTTTACGACCACCTGTTACAGATAACTACCAGACTCCGCGGAGCGATGGGAGCGGGCCCTTATCGCCAGGCGAGTGGCCCGGTGGGTTTCAGGCTGATTACTCAGAAACCTGGGCAAACACCCGGATCCCAGACACTCAGACCACCACGGGCGTGACCGGATACTACTCGACACAGTCCACCCCTGGAGATGCTCCCGTGGGGAACAGCCATCACCGCTCTTCCCCCTTTTACCAGATGCCAACTCGGGTCGACACAATGGTCCAACCTACCAACTACCAATCATACGATACCCAGTACCCAAGTGAAGGGCAAACGTCCTATCCACAAGATCATTCGCCATCCCCATCACAACCTACGAACTACCCTTCCCTACTAACGTCACCCCAATCCGACCCCTCGTATTCTCATCCTATTCCGAACCAACTGCAATCCAGGCAATCGATCCCAGTGCCGGGGGACCATCAATGGCCCCCACCCCATGTCCCATCCAACAGCACCGTGCCGGATCCGATCCCCGTCGCTTACCATCATAATTATGCAGATTCACAGTCTCAGGTCTACTCTCCGGTCGTAGTATCATCCGGCAATTCTGGTCAATCCTCTACTCCTACATCATCGACCCAACCATCTTCTTTCGGAGAAGCGCCCCCGTACCAACCTTGCCCTTCATACCCTCCGACCGATGGCCCATCGTTCTCTGTTTCTCACCACTCCCTACCTACACGAGTGAAAGGAAAGAGAGCGGGACGGATCCACCCCTACTCCGACTCTGGGCGGAAGCCGGGGAAGAAGGTTTCTCTGTCTAACGAACGACCTGTAGCGTCAAGCAGCCGGGTCACGTTAGACCCGCCTCCTCCCCCAACAGCTCCTCGCGGAAAACGCAAGCACCAGACCCTAGTGAGCGTTCCCGACCAGGCATTGTTGATTGTCGTTGACTTATGTATATCGAAGGCCCATGAACGAGATGCTGAGAGAAAGAAGGGGTATCGTGGGGCTCTGAGGGATTGGTTTAACCGCGTCGACCGTCTATTGCAACCGTCTGGATTGGATTCCCCATCGCGCCTTCAAATTTTGAGTAGAGGTAAGTACAAAACACGGCTCACCCAAACGGGTATGGTGCTTACAGGTAACCCAGTTATTGAACGCCTAAGCGGGGTCGTCCCGGCCCTCGTCGACCAACCGAAGAAGACCACGAAGAGAAAGGATGCCAAGTCCTTCGCGAACGGGGTCCGCGCGCACAACGAGGACCGCAGCTACGACGAGGTCCGAAGGTTGCTTCAGGCGAGGGGGTATCGGGTCGATGCGAAGACGTCATATCTCAGTCTCCTACAGATAGGTGCGTTGATTGGCTTTATCTGGCTCGTGAGAGCGCTGACGACTCGGTAGTGGTGTATGATCTGCGAATTGCTAAAGGTGCGGTGGATGAGGAGTTAGCTAACCTCATTAGCCGGTTTTCACCTGGTTCCTAATGCGCCGTCGGGCCTCTAAAACGCTCGGACAATGTTTCTCACGACATCCTTTCACTCCTCCCTCCTTCATCATCCACATTCTTACGCCTTACGACAAGATTTTAATTTTCACGCTTCGCGATTTACATACCACATCCCATCCATTCATCCATTCATTCATTCACTAATCATCCAGCATTCATTCCCATTTTAACGCCACTCGACGGACAATCGCAACCACCTCCCATTAATCCCAAAACATTACATCCCAGGATAATCAACCGGACTTTTACCACTTTTCAAACTCAACCCCTTTATAATAGTGTCTACGTCCTCCCTCCCCCCTCCCCTTCCCCCTCGAGGTAGTGAGGACCCACAGGCCCAGGTACGCGCATGGTGTGGTGTTGTAGGTGCGCCTGCCTGGACGTGCGAGCCCTCGCAAACCCATGATAGACTTTTCTCGAATGCGTTCGTATCCATATTTGTATCCGTAGCCCCGAGCCTGTATCAATCCTCGTTTGTATATTCTGTTTCACGTCCCCGTACCCGTGGATGTTCGGGCTTCGATCGGCATACTGGTGTAAGGGTAAAGCACGCCCTGGTCGCGTGCTGCCAAGCGGGTAGGGTGTATGTATGGGAACCCTGCAATGACTTGGACCGTCACCGGGTGGTGTGGACACGCCCAACCACGCGCATACATCGGCCAAGTTGGACCTTGAATGTTACCTCGGCTCGTCTGGGAGTGATCGAACCTGAGTCCCATGGGAGGTTCCCACCGACAAGGCGGGACCAGATCTTGAGTTGGAACTTTTGTTTCGCGGCGCTCACGTATGTCACTCAACTCGTGGCTATCCCGTTCGGAACCGCTGACTGGCGCACTCAGACTCAGGTCTCGGAATCCCATTGCCCGCCTCAATTTCCGTCGGGCTCGAAGGCTTGAAGCTTGCTTGACCGGTGACCCCCTTCCGTTGCCTTTCAGTTTTCCTCCGTCATGCTCAATCATTGTACTCACAACATTTGCGCTCTGCGGCAATACGTTGGTGGAAGCGCTATGTCCCCTTTGTCCCCGCTCTGCAAATCCGACGTCAACCTCGACCATAACCTCCCTCCCATTCCACACTTTGTTCACCTTCGTACCTCCCCCGTTCAGGTTCAACGGCAACAAACCTGGAAGACCCAACTCCGGCGGTGACAATCCGACGCCCCTGTCTCCATTCTCTTTCTTCAGTTCGGACGGGGATACTGGTCCCGTGGGGGTGACGGAATGGCTGTGTGATCCCAGCCCTGTGGGATTGTTGCTTGGGGGCTGTTTCGAGCGGTATAAGATGCTCAGGTGAGTCGTGCGGCGTCCTCTCTCCCTCCTCGTACATCACCCAGATCCTTGGCACAGTTGCAACTGGTTGTAATGGCTGCCAGTACTATAATACCGATTGGTAGTTATAATTGTCTTGATTTTGTTTGTAATTGAACATTGCCCTTGTAGTATATTGCCCA
>Ga0307516_10000881_pt1 | contig 41285 bp, 55 predicted proteins | sample 19_EM_MG_FD_203310 | JGI IMG/M metagenome (GOLD analysis project Ga0307516, IMG submission 203310) | Populus trichocarpa ectomycorrhiza microbial communities from riparian zone in the Pacific Northwest, United States - 19_EM | ecosystem: Host-associated > Plants > Roots > Unclassified | place... | reverse complement strand
GCGTATGACCTGTATGACCGATGACTCGGAGTTGGTGAGTCGGGGTCGACTGAGTGCCCACAACGATCTCCCTCATATATTGATCACATGGGTCACCGTGGGGTGCGGTGGAGGTGCTTGTATAGGAACCACTGGGCCACTGAACCCACCTAATCACCTGAAGCTTGGACGTGGCGAGGGGACCTCAAGCAGGAAGATTGTCGGAAAGTGGGACCCCACTGTCGAATCCCGGGCAGGACTCCGGAAGGACCCTCCGTCACCCCGGATTTGGACGTCTGGACCCTCACACACGTCCATGTAGCCTATCGTACTTAACAGGTTCGACCAAGCTGGACGAGAAGACATGCACCCATTCTAGGCAACCACTGGTAAGGGGGCACCCCCAGCGACTTTCCGTGTGGGAACGGCGCGAGGCCGAGAGGTCCTGCGTGTTGTTCGCTACCATCTGTCGATGAGGTGGACCAACCTGGCCCCAGTCATGTGCTGCCACTGCTCAGCTATCTTGACTACTGATCAGTCGCCAAGCTTCAAGATCCATGCGCACCATTGAACACCAATATGCTTTCTGATCACCTAAGGCGATCGCAGTCCATCTCAACCCTGGGCCGCCTTCGTCCCCTGTCTCGCGTTCGATACTTCGCCAGGCTGGCCTTGTGGACCCCCCACCACCTTGGTTCGTTCAAGGGCGACCGGCTGCGAGTTCAAATGCCAAGCGTATCGGATTGCGATCAATCATCAAGGCGCTTCGCGCGATTGACTCGTGATCGCAGTTGGCAACCTTGAGCTTGAATATCGGAGCGAGATCGGTTGATGACCGAACAGTTACCGGGCCACACCGCACTTACCCCCAACCATGAGCGGTAGGTCGGGACTAGACACCGACGGCTTCCTAAAATCCTATCAAAGGGTCGAGGTACACTCTCTGGTTTCCTCAGCCACTGCACTGCGCAGCTCCCCCCACTCCATCTGCTGCCTTTCAAACCTCAGGCCTGGTGCCGTTGTTATCTCCTCTTTCCCACGACACTCCCTATCATTATGTTCTCAAAAGTCGCTCTCACCCTCGCCGTCGGTGCTCTCTGCGTCAACCCATTGTCCATCCCGGTCGCCCGTGAGCCTGATTTCCCCAATGTCCCCCACCGTGTGTTATCACGATCCAACGAGAACACTGAAGCTTCCCATCAACTCGTGGCCCATCTCCCCACCTATGGCTATCCCCTGTTTATACGGTTCATTTACCGTACATCAATACGACGCGCCTCAAACTCTAAAGCATAAGCAAACGGGTCGTTGGCTATTTCTTGGTTATCCTACTCACCCTCCTAGGTTGTAGCTGATTCCTTTGTTCCACTCCGAATGAGCCCCTTTACCTTCCCGAGAACTTAATGATTTGTTACGATTTCCCATGTAAAGTCCAGGTTGAATAGGTAACGACGGTTTGAACTGGTTATAATTCTCGCCCTTTGTGGCTTGCATGTGAACCACTTGAGTCTGGTTTTAAGCATTTCGAGATGCTCGCCACAGCAGCAAATCGAACGCACTTCGAGCCGTGGCTCCTGAACTTCGTTCTCCCCTGTTGACGGCTTCACTCGGTATCTCCGAGCCCACCTTCACAACCTGAGGGTTGTCACCCCACAGCTGCCGGAGAGCGTTGGTGGCCAGTGTACATATATCCGGCGCACAAGACACGGACACTCGCTGTATTCGCGGTACCTTTAATCCAATCGTCAACGCGAGAAGGGGGCACGATATACCAGTAGTATATGGCATACATCATACCGGAAACCAGTTTTGAATCCTTTTTGGTTACAATTTACACCACGTCCCCAGTGCCACAGCCGCCTCACCCACGACCCTACATTCGTTTCCAAGAGCGCAAACAGCTCCGCTCTTACCTTCGTTATCAGGTGAATGACCTACTGGTCGATAGCTCAGGGTAGGCGGGACCTCTACCCGTTCAGAGCCGACCCTCGTAAGGTGTCCGAAGAGCCACACAGTCTCGAGGTTTTAGCGCACGGTGGAATAGTTGGAGAGTCGCAAAGTGAGCCTGAGAAACAGCGAGCATGGAGACCATTCAATCAACTCAGAAGCCGCCGATCATATCAATCGGCTTGACTTCTGGCAACGACTCCCTCAAGATCGTAAGGGACAACACTCACTCAACTAGCATACAAGCCTCAATCATGCGGTTCTCGTACTTTTGGCTCCTAATGTTCAGCCTTTTGGCCTCTGTATCGCCCGTGTTGTCCCTGTCTTTGCCACATAGCGACGGTTCACCCACATTACAACATCGTACCACTCCTTCCTTCCCTCCGGATCCCCCTTCATGCCCCATCTGCGAAAAAGATTACTGGACGATCGACAGCTGCGCTCAAGCTTCCCCAGTCCTCGCCAATTTCTCCATGGTATGTGGAAATCCCCGGAAAGCGCTCGGACCTTGCGGAAAGGGAGAGCGTCGATGGAGATAGATCGGACTGAACTGGGTTTCTAGGTAATCTTCAATCCGGGAGCGTTCATCGATGTCATGAAGTGCGCCTGCACCGACACATTCCGTTCTGCTTTCCCGCAATGTGTTGATTGGTGAGCACGCCCACAACACCAGCGCGCGCGTTGCTGACAGCGAGTAAAGCTTTGGCCGGACAAACCAGACGTGGGTGTTGGGTCAAGACGCCACCTTACCCAACGTCGTTAATAACCTACGTGACGTCTGCGCGTTGGCGGCGACCGTCCTCGGTAACGTCGCCTCAGCCAATTCGGAACTCCCCAGCTCCACCTCCACTCCTTTGCCCACCTCGACACCTAATGGTGGATCTCACCCGGAGTATTCTGTCCGGGTCACTTTCATGGCCACCGTGCTCCTCGTTTCCGTTCTAGGGTTGTACTAATGACGTTGTAATGTTCCCGATCTCACGCATTCATTCATTGAGATCACTCTTTGTTTTCATCTGCGTTGCTGCTTTCTTTATTTTTCTATCGCCCATTGACGACTCGTAACGATCATGACCGTGTAATGACATCTAATGAATGTGTTTTGATGTTGTACATTGGGAGGTAAGAGGTGTCAGCTTTTGGCGGTTGTTCCAAATGCAAAACAAGTGCGAACGAGGTGAGACATGAGAGAGCGGATGTAAATGCAGGAATCATAGAGGAGGGGCGCGCGGGGGGATAACCGGGATGAGTCTACGGCTGTGACCTATAGAATAACCCGAAGATGAAAAACAGACAAATGAGAGTGATGGTATGCCCGTGGAAAAATTAAGGAATCGAGAGGGGGTCGGGGCGTCACGTCACGAGCGGGCTGCTCTTCGGAGAGCGTATGTTACCGATCCAAGACCAACGTTCTTTCCGTCCCAAAACAGGCGGATCGGGGTTCTTCGGCAAGAGGTCTGGAGTCGCGATTCTCGAAGGACCATACGACCTCCCATGAACGTCGGTCTTGGGAATCTGTGTGTCGCGCATCTGTGGGGACGTGGGAGGAGAAAGAGGAGGAGGATTTTCGCTGGCTGGTAAATGCATAGGAAGCTCCTTCGGTGAAGGTATGACCTTCCCTTCGACCGTCGGCTTGGGGACTACAAACATGGATAGCGGACGCGGACCGGACCAAGACATCCTGAAGAGGGCACGGGGTCTTTTCTTGATAGGGGAGGAAGGAGGTGGCGAAGATGGTGGGGGCAGGGGGGACGGACGATTGGGATTATTTGGATAATTGGCGGTCACAGGGTTCCGATCGACGAAGTTTTCCACCGAGGAGGAGGCGGTTGGAGATTGTGGGTCGGTGGCGCGTGAATGAAGGGAGTGCCGCTTTGGCGTTGTCCGAAACTTGATGGGGCCGAGTGTCACCAATTTCGATATCCTCTTCCTCTCCACGAGCTTCCGGAAGATCGTTGGGCGTTTAGATTCGCCCATGACGTGATCTTCCATGAATTCCTCCATGGTGTACAAATCTTCCGCGAGCGCTTCCAGGTGATTCTTTCCGTGAATGGTGTATTCGCGATTATCGACGTATGCATGCGGTCGCAATCCCGCATCGTATGGGAGCGCTTTGCAAGCGTAAGTGAACGACTCTCGTCTCGTCCTGCCTTGCCTGTCCAGTCGAAACGTATCGTTTTGGACCTCGATCCGGGCGGTCGGCCGCCGCGGGGAAGGGTTTTCTCGCCAGAAGGTTTGATGGTGTGCTTCCTCCGCGGTAGGCATGCGCAATTCCAAAGCCGATCCGTAGGAAGTACGGGTCTCGTGGCCAGACTCCGGTCCGTCTCCGCTTCTCCGAGACATCGATAAGTCACCTTCCACCGCCGAAAAATAGATGGAGTGGGGTTCGAGTGGTTGTTCGTCCAAGTTAGGGAAGTTTTGGAGGTGTAAGTCTGGCGCGAGTGAGGGGATGGATGGGATAAGGTTAATGGACGCCGAGGAGGGGAACCCGTCGATTACCGAGTAGTTTAGTGAGTCTTGCGAGGAAAACGCCTTGCACGCAAGGTCCTCCCCGGGAGCTGGAAAACCGAAGTCGGGATCGTACTTTGGAAGGAGCCCCGTGTCAGAATGGATGGGGGTCGTGTTCCCCGTCGATGTTTCCGCGTGCTGTCCGGGCAGGGGAGATGGAGGGACGCCAATGGGAGAGGGAAGAAGTGTACTGGATGTGTTGGATGCACCGCCGAACAGCGACGGGATAATCTAAGCGAAAACATCGGTGTTTGCCCGGGAAACGTGCCAAAATTTTGAATGCCACGTACCTGGGGAATAACCTCCGCGGCAGTACCCGAGTCGACAGGTATGAAGGCGGTGGCCCTTTTGACCCGGAGGTCCAAATTGTGAGGTCCCAAGGTGGCAACGGTTGGCATGGGTGGAAGGGGATCGCAGGAGGGGGGAAGGGTAGGCGATCCTTTCAATGACCTCCTAATATATACGGACTTCATCCTGGAAGGTGGCGTCAGGGGAACGGGGAGCGACGAATCAGGGTCCAATTCTTTCGATACCCAAGCGCCAGGGATCCCAAGGAGGCTGCTTCCGTCGTCGGAAGCCATTGTCCAGGTGACTTGCTCGATACAAGTGCGGGCGAAAGGGCGGTATGGTGGTGGTAACAAACGAAGCCAGGTTCAGTGGAGGGGAAAAGCGGGAACCACGAAGAGCAAAGTGGTTCATTACAACCGGCAGTTCGTTCTTTGTGTGACGAACGGCCAGCGGCCACCCGCTAAACACCAGGCGACATTGAGACGAAGCCACGTGTTTGCCGCGCGTCGAGACGACAAAGACACAGCATGTAGGACATAGCAGATCCGAGAAAGGCCGTGGTAGCCGACAAAGGTGTTTTGGCCAGCGCTGGGTCCATGGCTGTAGGCAACCGAAGCGAGTTCTGAGACCAAATGTCGCAAGTTGCCAACGCCACGTGCGGAAGCGCTGCGGGGGAGGAAAAAGTGACACAGCGCTCAGATATGTACATGCACCATTCTACAGATATTAGATAACAGCTCGACCGGGGTTTCATACCACCTATGGCTCAAGGCGTTTCGGATCCCTGGGGAACAAACTCGCTCTTCGAATGTTGTTCAATTTCAAGAACAACATCACCACTCGCTCCAGGCCAATACCACCTCCTCCATGAGGAACGCACCCCATCTTGAACGCGTCTAAATACCCTCTCATAGACTCCGGATCAATTCCTGCTTCACGCATCCTCTTCTCCAGCAAAACGGGGTCGTGGACACGTTGTGCTCCTGAAAGAATTTCCTCACCTCGCATGAAGAAGTCGTATGAATTCGAGAGGGTCTACGAATGTGAGGGGTTGTTCAGTCCTGATTGAAATCAATAGGTTTCGGGGTTCGCGTACCGGGTCCGTAGGGTCCGGCATGGTATAGAACGGCCTCAGCGCGAGCGGGAACTTATCTATGATGAAGTAATCCGTGTTATATTTGGCCTTCACGATGCGGCCCAGGCGCTTCTCGTTCTCGGTACTTTGCCGCTCGTCAGCGCGAGTTATTAGGTTTGAGGCAGAACTCATACTTAATGTCATCCAGATCCTCCCGGGGCACACCATCCCCGACCAACAAGTTGACGGCATCAGCGAAAGTCATCCGAAGAGTCTCGTCCAACCATGTAAATTCCTCGGCTCCGAAGCTCTTCCCGACCACCTCGATTTCACTCTTGTATTTTGTCCGCAAGCCGGAGAAGATAGACTTGAATAACGAGTCCAAAAGCTCCAAAACTTCATGATAGTGCTCCTCGACGGCCATTTCCAGGTCAAGGCCGATGAACTCGGTCATATGACGATGCGTGTTGGCGTTTTCGGCGCGAAAAACAGGTCCAATCTCGTAGACGCGCTCAAAATCGGCTGCGATGGCCATCTGTTTCGCCAATTGAGGGGACTGGGCGAGGAACGCATCCCCTGCGAAATGAAATGAGTGATTCAATCAGGTGTAAGGGAAAGGCGTGGCACCCTTAAAGTAGTTGACTTTGAAGACTGTGGCACCGGACTCCGTGGCGGAACCTTGAAGTTTCGGACTGTGTATTTCTACGAATCCCTTGGAGGACAGGAACTCCCTGAACAGGTCTCCGATCGCGGCTTGGATCCTAAAGACCGCTTGGTTTGTCTGAGTCCTGAGGTCGACGACACGGTTGTTGAGCCTTGTGTCAAGCAGAACGCGGTTGTGCTGTTGGTCGGAGCCCTCGACCTCCTTCTCTGGACGGTCGGCATCCTCAACAGTGAACGGGAGGACCGCCTCCAAGCCAGCGATCAAGTGGATCTATACAAATTGATGAGTTAGGTGCTCCCTTCGCCGAACCGCGAACCCACCTGTGAGATAATGACTTCGACATCGGACACGCTGGCACTCTTGATCGGCTCTGGAGACTTCTGGATGACACCCTCGACGAGCACAATACTCTCTATCCCAAGACCGGCAGCCCACTTAGCCATCTGCTTACTGACCTTTCCAGGGGCTACGGTCAACAATGCTTGCACAGAGTCGGTCCTTTGCCTCAGGTTGAGGAAAACCATCTTGTTTCCTTGAGCACGGGAGGTGTTAACCCTCGCACGGAAAAGGACTGTCTGACCATCCAATGCGGTGGTGAAGTCCGCAATCTGAGCCCGAGGACGGTTTGTCCTAGCTTGAGACTGGTTCAGAGGTAGTTTGCCGTAGAATTCGACAGCATCGTCCTTCCTGAGTCGTTAGTACGGATCGTATGATCGATGGAGATGGAACGCACCACATCGGCAACTTCGCGCTGTTTGGCTAGTTCTGCCTGCCTTGCAGCTTTCTCGGCCGCTTTTTTCTCCTTCTCCAGCTGCTTGGCTCGTTTTTTCAACTCGTTTTTCGATACGGTCTCACCACCCTCGACGACACTGAGTAAGTAGTGTCAGGGCTACGCGATGGGCGAGGGGCGAAGGAATACTTACGACTGTTCAACTGGGGGTATGACGGCGGGCTCAGCGGGGTTAGCCATGGTTATCGGACAAGAGATGGATGATCTAGAGGTTTGACTCGAGCGGCCCTTGGGCCGGGTTTGCCGGCGACGGATCGGGCGGGGCCAACTCCGATCAGGGTCAACCACTGCGAAACACCTGGAAGCAGGCGGGTCAAGTCGGCTCACGAGCTCAACCGACCGTCTTTCCGAAACCACCACTCTCCGCAAAAAAACCCCCTTAATAATTTTATTATGCAGGCTGTTTCTCGCCCCATCGCTAGATCTTCGAGGAACCTTGCTAGAGCCGCCCTGTCGACGTGGGCGAACGTCCCAGCTGGTCCTCCAGACCCCATCCTCGGTACGTCAGATCTCCACTGCAACACCTCGCCACCCCCCTCACACGCGTCCACCAGGTGTCACGGAGGCTTTCAAGGCCGACAAAGACCCCCGCAAGATCAACCTTGGAGTTGGTGCCTACAGGGATGATCAGGGCAAGCCTTACGTCCTGAAAGCTGTAAAGAGGGTCCGTTCAAGTGCTCGTCACGTTTTTTCGATCTATTGACGCGTCTTGTTCCAGGCTGAAGACCTCATTTCTTCCACGAACCCGGACAAGGAATACCTTGGAATCACCGGTCTCCCAGAGTTCACTAAGAACGCCGCTCTCTTGGCCTATGGCGCTGACAGCGCACCACTGAAAGCTGGTTCCGTGAGCCTCCACGATCTAAATTTCCACCGCATATATGTGCTAAACTAGACTCTACGAATAGGTCGCTGTCGTGCAAACCCTTTCTGGTACTGGAGCCCTCCGCATTGGAGGTGCCTTCTTGGGACGCTTCTTCCCAACCGCCAAGGTCATTTACCTTCCCACGCCATCCTGGGGTAACCACACTCCCATCTTCCGCGACTCCGGCCTCGAGGTCCGTCAATACAGGTACTTCGATAAGAAGACTGTCGGTTTAGACTTTGCTGGATTGAAAGAAGACATCCGGGTAAGCTTAATTCAGTTGCTGACAATCCACCGATCGCTGACGATCAATCGACTTGAACACACAGAACGCTCCCGAGGGTGCTATCGTTCTCTTACACGCCTGCGCCCACAATCCCACTGGTGTAGACCCCACCCCCGCCCAGTGGAAGGAAATCTCGGACCTCGTGAAGGAGAAGAAACTATTCCCCTTCTTCGACATGGCGTACCAAGGTTTCGCCTCCGGAAACACCACCAACGACGCATTCGCCGTCCGTCACTTCGTCCAGCAAGGTCACCAGGTTGCTTTGTCCCAGTCCTTCGCGAAGAATATGGGTCTTTACGGCGAACGCGTCGGTGCTTTCTCCCTCGTCACTGCGGATCCGGAGGAGAAGGCTCGTGTCGAGAGTCAGCTGAAGATTCTCATCCGACCAATGTACTCCAACCCTCCCCTTCACGGCGCCCGCGTCGCCAACACTATCCTCGCCAATAAGGACCTTTACAAGGAGTGGGAGTCCGAAGTCGAGCTCATGGCCAACAGGGTCATCAGCATGCGCGATAGGCTCTACGACCTCTTGACCTTCGCTCATAACACTCCTGGAGAGTGGGGTCACATCAAGAGCCAGATCGGAATGTTTAGTTTCACTGGTTTAACCCCACCTCAGACCAAAGCTCTCGCTGAGAAGGCCCACATCTACATGACCGCTGATGGTCGGATATCCATGGCCGGTTTAAACGGTGGTAACATCGACTACTTCGCCGAGAGCGTTTCCAAGGCCGTCAAGGGTGACCTTTAGACTTAGACACACCCCACGATATTAAATACACCGTCAATACAGCCAATAATTTCGACGCCCGTCCTGATTTGCCATCGTTCTTGTTCTGACGAGGCTGGGATTCGACCTTACACCAAACACACCGCATCTTATTATACAGGTTGCATTCGTGGCTATCTACGCAGATTATCTCCGTTACACAAGTGTACAACATGGTAGTTTTACCGCCAGTGATACCGAAGCAAGGAAGAAGAGGGAAAACAAGGAAAGGCGTAAGTGATACAAGTCTGGTAAGAGGCGACCCCCAGTTTACTTCTTCTTGGCGGCCTTCTCCGCAGCCTTGGTGACTGAAACCGTCGTCAGACAACAGGAACAACAGATCTGGGGAAAGGTACTCACTCTTGCCACCCTTCTCGGTCTTCTCGACCGACTTGATGACACCGACAGCAACAGTCTGCCTCATATCACGGACGGCGAACCGACCGAGAGGAGGGTATTCGTTATAGCTCTCAACACACATGGGCTTGCTGGGGACGAGCTTGGCAATGCAAGCATCACCGGACTTGACGAACTTGGGAGACTGCTCAAGAACCTTTCCACTTCGCCTGTCAATCTTCTCAACCAACTCGGCGAACTTGCAGGCAATGTGGGCGGTGTGACAATCCAGGACGGGGGCGTAACCAGGACCGATTTGACCGGGGTGATTGAGGATGATGACCTGGGCGTTGAAGGAAGCGGCCTCCTTGGCGGGGTCGTTCTTGGAGTCGGAGGCGACGTTTCCACGGCGGATGTCCTTGACCGAGACGTTCTTGACGTTGAAACCGACGTTGTCACCAGGCTGGCCAGACTCGAGCTGCTCGTGGTGCATCTCGACAGATTTGACTTCGGTGGTGACGTTGGATGGGGCGAAGGTGACAACCATGCCGGCCTTGATGACACCAGTCTCGACACGACCGACGGGCACCGTTCCAATACCACCGATCTTGTACACATCCTGGAGAGGGAGACGGAGAGGCTTGTCGGAAGGGCGAATAGGGGGCTCGATGGCATCGATAGCGTCCAAGAGGGTCTTGCCCTTGACAGAGCCGGCCTTGGTCTCCCTGGTCCAGCCCTTGTACCATGTCATGCTGGGTATAACCCGTAAGTAAGAGAACCACTTATGAATGGTAAATAACGGCTCACTTAGGAGACTCCTCCAACATGTTGTCTCCGTGCCATCCAGAGATGGGGACGAAGGCGACGGCCTTGGGGTTGTAACCGACCTTTTTGATGAAGTTGGAGGTTTCCTTGATGATTTCGTTGAAACGTTCCTCACTCCACTGCGCATCAGGTGAGTCCCGATCCCTCCCGCCGTAGTGTTGTACGTACCTTGGTGGTGTCCATCTTGTTGACGGCGACAATGAGCTGCCTGACACCGAGGGTGAAAGCAAGCAGTGCATGCTCTCTGGTCTGACCATCCTTGGAAATACCAGCCTCGAATTCACCAGTACCAGCGGCAATGATGAGGATAGCACAATCAGCCTGGGAGGTACCAGTGATCATATTCTTGATGAAGTCACGGTGTCCGGGGGCGTCAATGACCTGGTTTTCCTCTGGTTTAAGACACTACAGGTGGGAGAAGATTGGGTGGGACATACAGTAACCATGAACTTGGGAGTCTCGAACTTCCAGAGGGCAATATCAATGGTGATACCACGCTCACGCTCGGCCTTCAGCTTGTCCAAGACCCAGGCTACAATCAACCACAGTTATCAAGGAAGTCCAGGATCGATGGACAGCGATAAGGGCATACCATACTTGAAGGAGCCCTTGCCGAGCTCGGCGGCTTCCTTCTCGAACTTTTCGATGGTACGCTTATCGATACCACCGCACTTGTAGATCAAGTGTCCGGTAGTGGTGGACTTGCCGGAATCGACGTGCCCGATGACTTTGGAGAGGAAGGGGGACGAGGGACCGTCAGATAATGTTCGACAATCCCACAAAACACAGAGGGGGACGCACCAACAACGTTGACGTGGGTCTTTTCCTTTCCCATTTTAAAGATCTAAGGTAGAAAGGCATTGGTACCTAACCGATGACGATAGGCATTGCAGGGAGGCCCAAGGCAGATCCAAGCGATCCCCTCAATACCAGGGGATCGCAGGGGGTTTCGCCATCGCCTTTGGGAGCAGTGGTGAGGATGGATAGACTCACCCAAAGAAAATATAAAGATTGAAGTGAGAGATGGGGGTATGAGGAAGGGGAGCAGAGAACGAGTCAAGATAAAAATTTGTATCCGGCAATGTAGGTGGGTTCACGTGGGAAACAACTTGATAGCTGATAACTATTACACACAACAGCCGACCACAGCGACGTGGACACGTAGAGACAGTTTCGATAAGTTATATTATCCGAACGAACACCGGTGCAACCGTTACAAAATCCAGAAGAGCGTAGGGTACCCTGTGAGATCAACGGAGGTCATAAGTTTGATCACGACATGGACGCAATGCGGGTCACGGGAGGACTTACATGGTGTAATCTGTGTTCCGGCCATTCCAACCAGGGATTACCAGCCTCCGGTTCCCCTCAGGAACCGCGAGTCCAAAATTTTCTCGAACGTTGGCCGGGCAGCGACATCTAAGGCGAGGCAGGCCCTGACCAGCGTCGCGGCATCTCCGAGCGCTCCACCACCGTCTTCCTCCACTCCTTCCTGGTCCTTGTCGTCGGCACAGCGATCATCCAGCGCCATGCTGGCATTGGAAAACAGGGAATCTAATCCTTCTTGGGCTTCGGCAGCATTCAAGAACGGACATTCCCCAACGATCATCACGTAGGCAACAACGCCGAACGCCCACACATCTTGTTCTTTGCCAAAGTAACGTTCACCTCGGAGGATTTCTGGACCAGCATAATCCAACCTAGTGAGTTTCATATCAGTCATCTGGAAAGTGTGCTCCACACAGGGGGGAGCGACTCACGTTCCACTGAACGTATCCCAGCCGCCCTTTTTGACCAATCCGGAACTTCCAAAATCGATGAGTAGGCATCGGCCCCCCGGGCCGAGAATTACATTCTCGTCCTTGATGTCTCGATGCACTGGGGCCAGGAACTTTGTCAGCAGCGAGATCGGGTGGTGAACGAAAAATTACCCACCGATTCCTTGGGAATGAAGGAAGTAGAGGGCATCGGCTATCTGACCAAGGTAGGACCTGATCATATGCGGGGGGAGACCATCTGGGTAGCCTTCCACGAGTTCGAAGAGATCGGATGGGGGAGCCGGTTCCATGTCGATTGAGGTGATGCATGGCATGACAAGGTAATAGTAGTTGACATCTTCGAAAAAGTCGAGTAGCGGGCAGACGTTGGGGTGGCCCTTGACTTGTGAACCCTCGACCCAGTAATCGTGGGGATTGTCGGTTCCAGGTTCCAAAAGCCGAGAGGGGTCCCATGGCCGGCGGCTTGGGAGGGTGTACGATGTCGCGGAGACGGACGACATTACGTAAATTTCTATGGGTATCGTTCCGAACTTGGGGTGCCGTTTCCAACAGTCCGCGAGAATACGAATCTTGATGACCTGTTTGATGATCACGGGAGGCTGGATCTCGTGGGTCAGGCTTTGGTACTTGGAAACCTGGGAACGGACTCACCCCGCATGTGCCGTCAAGCTGCATCTCCCTTGCACGTTTCACGAGACCGTATGCACCCCTGCCGATCTCGCGTTCGACTACAAATTCTGAGATACTTCGCTCGGTGAGGAAAGCATTGGGCTCGCTGTTGGGGGTGGGGGCACCTGTACTGGCGACGCTGATGAAGCTCGCAGCACTGTTTGAACGCACGAGCCTTGTTGAAGTAGGTGGTGGAGAGGGAGGTTCGATCTGAGCGATGGAGACTCGGCCTGCAATAAGAGAGACACGTTGTTGCGAGGATCGCCTGCGAGGGCGGGAGCGTAAAGACGATGTGCGAGAGTTCCTGCGTGAAAGTGTGATGCTTGAAGTGTCTGGAGAGGTCCGGCCGCTAATCGGAGTGAGGGGCCTGGATGAGGCGGGGGACTCGAAAACTGGTGGATACGAGAGAGGGTCGGTTGAGTGATTGAGAGCAGGATTTTTAGATGCGACCGACGACCGTCGTGAAATCGCCGGTGATGAAGGGTGGGACATTCGAGGGGAGGGAGGATTGACAGAGCGTTCGATAACCGGTGGGTCGTAAACAAAAAACAAGTCTGATTCGGAGTTGGATGGGTCGGGGGAAGGAGAGGCAAAGAAAAGTTGAGAGGTGTCGTAACTATCGTCCGTGGCCTCGGCGATTGCCTCTCTCTCTCTCGGCTTCCAGTCAAATCCACGACCTATTGAGGTGACACCCCAGCTGTTTCCAACGCTGGCGGGCCGGTAGGGGAAGGTGCGGTTGGTGGGCCAATCCTCATCGGCGAAGGCGAGGTCTACGGCGGACGGGGAGAGAGGAGCATTGAGCATTATGCTTGAGAGGACGAAGAGCAAAATATAGCAGCGATTAACGAAGTCGGAGGGAGAGTAGATAATTAGAAGGGGGAAGGAGAAGAGATGAGGAGCGGGCAGAGAAACGAAAATCGCGGGGCAACAAAAGCTAGCATCTTTATCCCCTCTCCCCGGTCACTGGGCAATTACCCACGAGTGTGTTCCGAATCCTTCCCTGACCCACGGTACATGTAGATACGTTGAGACCGCAAGTCTCGTCGCCGTGCCTTCCCCACACCGGTTGTCCGATGCTGGTGGTCACCGTCAGAGGGTTTTAATAAATGTTGCGTCCGGCATTGCGGCCGGAAAATAATTGTCTGAGTTACCGGAACAGCGGTGTCCGGTGTCCCGCCATCACCACTCGGTGGCTTGCCGGAGATCCCACCCGCTCCACACCCCAACATCTTCCGCCCGCGCCCGTAACCGCCAGGATCCCTCAAAACTGTGCGTACCACCCATCCCAGTGTCCCTAGAAATGGATTGAGGGGCCCTTTCTGCGTCGATTGACACCAATATGCTGGTCGTTCGGTGGTCGGAACCGCTGGATGCATCTCGCACCCATCGGATGGGCCCTTGCGAAATACCTGATCGTTGACAACTTTTCACAGAGCCCCATGGCGGCCACCATTAAAATCGTCAAGAAACGCACGACGCGCTTCAAGTCTGCACACGATCCCCAGAGGCCCTTCCATCTACTAATCTCGTTCCAGGCGCCACCAATCCGACCGCTACAAGAGCGTCAAGGAGAGCTGGAGGAAACCAAAGGGTATTGACAACAGGGTCCGCAGGCGGTTCAAGGGCCAAGCCGCCATGCCCAAGGTTCGTAAATCCTGCCATCCCCCCCATTCCCCCTTTAACGTCACCCACAAGATCGGATATGGGAGCAACAAGAAAGTCAGTCCAAGGGTCGAATTTTTCATACTGGAACGTGAACCTCATTCTATATCGTAGACACGACACCTCCTCCCCAACGGTTTGAAGAAGTTCCTGGTCAACAACGCCCGGGAGGTCGACCTGCTGCTGATGCACAATGGCAAATACGCTGCCGAGATCGCTCACAACGTGAGCAGCCGCAACCGAACTGTCATATTGGAACGGTGTGTCTACAAACCCAAGCGTTCTCAAGGATCCATCGGACTGATTTTATTGTTTCAGGGCAAAGGTTTTGGGTGTCAAAGTGACCAACCCAGCCGCTCGTCTGAGGTCAGAGGAGTAATTCGGAGGCTTGCAGTTCGCTGTCGTTTTCTACCATCATGTATTGTCCCGTGAATGCCATCCAGTATCATCGTTTCCTCTGCCTCCCAAGTCGTCCGAACTAGCGCGCTTGCCTCGATCATATTCGATGACCACCAGGTAGGCCCGTTCCCAGTTGCAACAAAGGAGACACCCTTCAAGCTTGGAAAACAGAACCGCCACTCACGCAGACTCCTGGTATACTGGGGATGGTGCATCTTCCAGGATTTCTCTCATCTGATCAAGCGATCGTTAACACACTCCAGGAGAGCAGCTGAGTCGTCAACTAGATGGCTGGATCTCTGCCGTGAACCAAGAACCTCGGGAGAGCTACGCACCGCCTATAAGAGGGTGTAAAGCGGTCATCGCCCCGTACGCCCGCATCCGGTTTCAGTTTTTGTCCAGGAATTGACCACTGAAAATGAATCCAGCCACGCTGGATACTCGTACTCAGGGCCGGCTGCTGCTTGGGCCTACAAGAGCATCGATACTACTGGGATGTGGGTTCCATCCAATTGTTTGAGTTCGTGTCCCGTATTCCACTCACTCACGGGCAATATCAGAAAGCGGGTGTTCGTTCTCGGGCCGTCACACCATGTTTATCTGAACGGCTGCGCGTTATCCAAGTGCAAGACTTATGCGACCCCCCTTGGGGATCTTCCCCTTGACCTAGAGAGTTGGTCTCACCCCCTCTACCGTTTGCGATGCGACTGAGGAACGCGGTCCACAGCCATCGCTGAATTGTATGCCACCGGGAACTTTGGCTCTATGGATACACAGACAGATGAAGATGAACATAGTATTGAACTGCACCTGCCTTACGTGCGCAAGGTGTTCGAAGGGTGAGGGGCGCGGCTTCACGTACGCGACTTTAGGCTGACCGTCCCTGTAGGTTGGGTATATCCATCGTTCCTATTCTCGTTGGTGCAATAGATCGCGAGACGGAAGTCCGATTCGGGCAACTTATTGCGCCGTTCCTTGCGAGGGAGGACACGTTTTGTGTCATCTCCAGCGATTTTTGTCATTGGTGAGTGCGGTACCACACCGTCCCGTCTGCCAGCGACCGAAACCATACGTGCTAGGGGAACGCGATTCTCGTACACCTTCTACTATCCACAGCCACCGCCCAATGCCGCGGGTGCCGTCCGTCTCTCTCGTGGCGGTCCACCGCCTTCCGCCGACCATCCGATTCACCAATCGATTTCAGCCTTGGACCACGAGGCGATGGAACTACTGACTCTCCCTCCCTCGAAAGCCCATCAGGCTCATCACGATTTCACCGAATATCTTGCTAGGACGAAAAACACGATCTGCGGCCGCCATCCGATTGGGATCCTGCTTGGTGCGTTGTCCGAGTTGGAGAAGGAGGGTAGGTCGTCTGAAATCAAGTGGGTGAGGTATGAACAGAGCAGCAAGTGCTTCAGTATCAAGGATTCGAGTGTCAGCTATGCGAGCGCGTATGTCAAGTTCTGAGTAGGTTAGATAACACGAAGGAGTGTGTACTGCCGTGTAAAGTCGAGGGGCCCGCGTTCAGGAGGTTTTGTGACGTCAGGAAATCGACGTCCACACTGAGCGGGCATCCGCCGCGAAAACTCCGGGGCTGATTTCTATAGCCTCAACTCTCGCTTTGACGACGACGACGTTGGACCCACCATGTCCTCGGAACAGCCCTTCGTGTTGCGGTGGGGGATTATCTCCACCGGTGCCATCGCCTCCAAGTTCGTCGGTGTGCGTATTTGGAACAGTCTGCGTAGTGGTATTCCACCCGTTGATCCATGACGACGTAGGATATCTTGATAGATCCAAGGACGTAAGCTCGCCTCCTGTACGCGCCTCCGAGCCTACCTCACGGTCATGAAGGCGTACTGTGGACGACGTTGTTCACAAGGTCACAGCGATTGGATCGCGCAGTACGGCCAAGGCTCAGGAGTTTATCGACAAATTTGCTCATGGCGATGCGCTGATTAAGGCATGCGGAACATACGAAGAAGTGTACGCTGACATGGTAGGAGTCCTGTTGAATCGATAACACGGGGTCGTCGCTAACGATGTTCACAGGACGTCGACGCCGTCTACATTGGTGGGTGGAGACCCGGCCAACCTCTAACTTTACTGAGAGGTGATGTAAATCAGGAACCCCCCACACGTACCACTACCAGAACTCTAAGGACGCCATCCTCGCCAAGAAGCACGTACTGTGTGAGAAGCCAGTGACCTCGAACGCTGCCGAGCTCAGATCCCTGTTGACCCTCGCGAGGGAGAACGGGGTGTTCTTCATGGAGGCTATGTGGACGAGGTTCCAGCCACTCTCTCGCGCGTTCAAGAAGGTTTTAGAGGAGGGGAACCTCGGACCTCCGGTCTCCCTTCACGCCGATCTGTCTGGTGCCTTTGATATTGAGAGTACGTGCGCGATATCGCCATTTTCTTCGCCAGAGTTCCTCATCGGACGCACAGATCTCCCCACAAGCCATAGGATTCTGGATCCAAAGCTTGGGGGCGGGGCATTACTTGATCTGTATGTCTCTCATACATGACGAGCGATGGCTGGCTGAATCGACCCTTCTCGCGACAGCGGTCCTTATCTGATGGTCTGGGTGAGTTTACCTCAGGCGCATGCGTTCTGGTGTAAGGTGGTTGACGTGATACCCTCCGTTACAAAGGCAATCATGACCATGTACGAGCACCCAGATAATAAGGGTGAGGAGCCCGGGCACATCGCAGCATCAATGTTGAAAACCCCGATCACCGGAGTGGATGCGGCGACGACGTTCATATTGACTTTCAATAAAACGTTACAGGCCCAGGCGATCCTGAGTTGTTCCATCACACTCCCTGCGCCGCGGCCGGGCGTGGCTGTTCGTTTCCGCAACGGCAACATCGTCGTCCAAACGCCAATTTACAAGCCGGGCGCATTTACTGTGGAATATTTCGACAAACCTGGGAGCGGAAACGTGGTAAAGAGTGAACCGAAAGAATTCAGTTACATTGGGGTAGGATTGCACTTCCAAGCTGACGAAGTCGCGCGTTGCATCAGGGGTGGCAAACTGGAGAGTTCCGAGTGGGGCCACGCCAAGAGTTTGTTGGAAATGAAGGTTTTTGACGAGGTGAGGATCTGAAACCCTACACTTGACCGCCGCCATTTGACCACCAGTGAAGGTCCGTCGCCAGGGAGGATATACGTTCCCAGACGGCGTTGAACAGGTGGTGGGATGAGTAAAGAAACGGGCGGAGGCAGGCGGCAAGCCGATGCAAGTTCGTCATCGTTCGATGTCAACCGGCCCGCACGTGAGACGAAGGATTTGTCATTCCGATCAGCGAGGATCGGACCCAACTCCAATTCCCCCCACTCTGAACACAATGTAAGTATAAAAGGATCAAGTCGGAGTTGATGACAACGACACTGAGAGCACTCCTTTACTACTCGTTTCTACCCCCGCCACGGTCGTGATTGACGATGCCAAAGACCTCGCAACTCTTGACTTCACCTCTCCCAGGAACAACCGTCGCCCCGGTCCACGATTACACCGAAGAGCAGCAGGCCCAGATCAAGGCGTTGAGAGAGGTTCGCGGGCGTTTCACTCGGAGTGACTCGAATAGTTCTCACACCCCTTGGCTCTCAGTATGCGGCCACTTTGCAGCTACCAGAAGACGATCCGTACCATCCGTGGGAGCTAACGTTCCTAGACAAGCCGGACACCATGCCTCGGTACATGAGGGCCGCCAAGTGGTATGCTTCCCACGTACCAAAAGGCTCGTGGAGGTCCAGCGCTCACTTCACTCTAGGAAATTCCCGGACGCCAAGAAACGTATTGAGAAGACTATAGAATGGAGGCGAGAGTTCAAACCTGAGCTGATCCTTCCAGAAGAGGTACCCTTGTGAAACCATTTCGGTGTGACTCTAGCACTGGGTGCTGAATATTCGTGACGCAGGTTCGAATCGAAAGTGAAACGGGAAAGATGTAAGCGTGGCCGAATCGCGGATTGGACAGCTGACGAAGTATATCCCTAGTATCCTTAATGGATTTGACAAGGACGGCCGGCCGATCCTTTACATGCGACCCGGACGAGAGAATACCCAGACGAGCCCTCGTCAACTACGGCATCTGGTATGGTGTCTGTGAGTATGCAAATACTTTGCGGAGACCACTCCCTGATGTAATCCCACAGAGAACGCGCCAAAGACCTCATGCCCCTCGGTCAGGAATCGCTAGTCATCATCGTCGACTATAAGACCACGACTCTCAGAACAAACCCATCGATTTCAGTGGCCAGCAAGGTAAACGAACGGCTTCAAACGGCGGACCACACTTACCCTCCTCCTCAGGTTCTGACCATCCTCCAACAACATTATGTCGAGACACTCGGAAGAGCTATCGTTGTGAATCTCCCTACCATCTTGAGCTTTTTCTACAGGGGAATTTCCCCTTTCCTGGACCCCGTTACTCGTGATAAGGTGTGTTATGCCTGTCAACGCTGATCGAGTCGCTGAAAGTACCGATCAAGATGCGTTTCAACCCGGACTTGCTCGAGTTAATTCCAAAGGAGCACCTAGACGCTGACTTTGGTGGCGACAACGAGTACGAGTTTGAGCCTACCAGCTATTGGGAACAGATTGTCTCGTGAGTCGATCGAGGATCTCCTGGGCTGCGAGCTGTACCACTCACCCATGCACATTTAGAAAGTGTCGCATCGCCCCAGACGGCACCCGGCTTCCAGAAGATTCTGAGTCCCCCGACCCCTCGCTTAAGAGCTCGAATTCGACATTGGTGATCCAAACCAACGCCGGAGATCAGAAGGAGCCGGTGCTGGTAGCTTTTGATCCCATTCCGGAGTCTGTCATCGTGCATTGAACCGTGGTTTAGTTTATGTGTACCCCTGCTGTGTAATGTGTACTCTTGGTCGCCCTCGGGCATGTTTATCTTGGCTTGGTCATCTGTTCTCGTGCGTCTAAAGAAATCTAAAGGTCTGAAGAAACCAGAAGTACGACGTTCTTATGGCCCTAACCATTGGCTGAGGCAATCCGGTCTGGTTTCGTATTCCTTCCCTTGCACCCGCCCACTGTAGACGGACCGTCCGTGTCAACGCTTGGGCCCGTCTTACTGGAGACTCTCGGGCATTCTCTCGCTATTTCCCCGCAATCTAAGTTCTCCTTCTAGCCATGCACGATCAGGAGGGAGATTTCACCGAAAAACTCCCCGCAATAGGAGGACGGATGATGCACCCGCCTTTCTCATCGAGAGAAGGGCCCTTCAGGAACTCCGGGAGGAGGTCAACTCAACGGTGCGCTGCGTCGAACCACTCGACCCGTTTTTCACGAACTTTTATAAATCCGTCCTCCGTCTAGGAAGCAACCGGGCGGGGCGACGTCGGGATGTATATTACCCTAACCTGCACTTGATATAATCGTCGTGAGTGGGCAACAATCGATATGTATTGACCGCAGGAGTCGCAACACCGCAAATCGCCGACCTGCATATGCCATTGGTTCGCGTTCACCCACCCTGGACGGTGCAAGCTCGACTCAATCATTGCCGTCGTCCCCGATCGACGCTATCGATCGTTCAGACACATCTCTGGAGCTGGGGACCCGAACGCCTGAGGCCGGAGGCTTGAAGCCAAAGCTTGATAAGCATACGTTACTGCTACCGGGTTGTCTCAGCCAATCATAACGCGAGGAGTTTGAGTTTTTCCTTCTATGGGTAAAAGATCTTGATCAGCGCTTCAGCTTCAGGATTGGGAAGCTGCGTCTGGTTCGGATAGTACACAAGGTATAAAAGGATCAGGCCAAAGCCAACGAAAATGGCCTCGAGAAAACCCCACCCCTTCGCTACTCATTCTTACACGCCCCGCCCCCGCCATCATCGTAGTTGACGATGCCAAAGACCTCACAGATCTTGACTTCGCCTCTCCCAGGGACCACCGTCGCGCCGGTCCGCGATTATACCGAAGAGCAGCGGACTCAGATCAAGGCTTTGAGAGAGGTTTGCAGCTTTTCGCTCAGAGTGGCTCGAACGGCTCTCACAACCCTCGGCCCTCAGTATGTGGCCACTTTGCAGCTGCCGGAAGACGATCCGTATCACCCATGGGAGCTTAAGTTCCTAGACAGGCCGGACACCATCCCTCGGTATATGAGGGCTGCCAAGTGGTACGTTTCCCCCATGCACAAAGGTTTGCAGAGGCTCCAGCTCAATTTCCCCCAGGAAACTTGAGGATGCGAAGAAACGTATCGAGAAGACCATAGAGTGGAGGAGAGATTTCAAACCTGATCTGATCCCCCCGGAAGAGGTACCCCTGCGAGGTCATCTCGATGTGACTCTGGCACTGAATAGTTCACGAGGCAGGTCCGACCCGAAAGCGAACGGGGAGGGATGTGAGCAAGGTTGAATATGGTCGTGTGTGCAGAGCTGATAACTCATATTCAAGCATCCTCAATGGGTTTGACAAGGACGGACGGCCGATACTTTACATGCGACCCGCACGAGAGAGTGCCCAGACGAGTCCTCGTCAACTACGACATCTGGTGTGGTGTATGTGAGTGTTGAAACCTGTTGCGGCGGTCACACCCTCCGACGCCATCCTACAGAGAACGCGCTATAGACCTCATGCCCCCTGGTCAGGAAACGCTAATGATGATTGTCGACTACAAGGCGGCATCTCTCCGGACCACCCCCTCGATTACAACAGCCCACAAGGTGAGCAACCGACCTGCGCTAGAGCTGGCGGACCGCGCTCACCATTTCCAGGCCATGACCATCCTCCAACAACACTACTTCGAGACAATCGGAAGATCTGTCGTCGTAAACCTCCCCACACTCATGAACATTTTCTTCAAGGGGATTTCCACTTTGATGGACCCTGTCGTTCGTGATGAGGTGGGTTTGGATCTTCCAACGGTAGTTGGTGACTGAAAGGGCAGATTTAGATGCGTTTCAACCCGGACATGCTCAAGCTTGTTCCAAAGGAGCACCTGGACGCCGAATTTGGCGGTGACTATGAGTACGAGTTTGAACCTGCTAGCTATTGGGAACAGATCGTCTCGTGAGTTGATCGAAGATATATTCTGGGACTACACCGTTAACACATGCGCGTTCAGGAAGTGCCGCATCGCTGCAGATGGCACTCGGCTCCCCGAGGGTTCTGCGTTGCCCAGCCATGTCGCATAAAAAGCTCAGACTGAGATCAGAAGGAGTCGGCGCTGGCAGCTTTTGATCACATTCCGGAGTCTGTAAGCGTACGTTGAACAGAGTCTCGGAGTACCGCCCTGCTGTGTAATGTGCACCGTTAGTCGCCACCGGGCGTATTGAGCCTTGGTAATTTGTTTGTGCTCCGTCCATACCCCGTTGTTTTACGTCATCGATCACTGAGCCTCGGCCGACATGCTCCGACGCCGGTCCGGTCTTAATGCCTGTTCTTCGAAGCGAGGGTCTCCTCACCACCACCCCGCCATCTTCACCTTCTGGCTATGTATAATCTACGCAGACTGAGAGTGCGAGGTTCTGTCCTCCAAGGATCACGCGCCATGTCGTCGATGCTGTCATCGCAGCTGCCGCTCAAGCCACCATCCGTTGCGGAGGAAGAGAAGGAGTTCCGGGAACGGGTTGTGGACATGGAAACTTTCTTCAAGCAGCCTAGGTTCGCGTCGCTATCTCGTCCTTACACCGCTGCAGACATTGTCGCGAAGCAAGGATCGATGCCCGTACTTCCATTGCCTTCGACTCTGATGGCAGACAAGCTGTACAAATTGCTCACTGAAGCGGCGAACGAGAAGCGACCGGTGCATACCATCGGAGTCGTTGATCCGGTCCAGATGACACAGCTGGCACCCTACTCGGAAGTTGTGTACATCTCTGGTTGGGTGGCTTCGAGCACGTTGACGACTGGGTTCAATGATGTTGGTCCGGACCTTGGGTAAGCGGCGCAGATTCGCCCGTGGGTTCTCAAGTGCTGATAATATTTGGCCATAGCGATTACCCGTATACTACCGTTCCAAACCAGGTGCAACGAATCTTCAAGGCCCAACAATTGCACGACAAGAAACACTACGATGCCCGGATGGGTGCGACGCCGGAGGCTCGGGAAAAGATGCCATACGTTGACTACCTTCGTCCAATCATTGCAGACGGTGACACTGGGTGAGAACGCATCGATTTCTTCCATCTCTCTAGCTTATATGCGGTGCAGCCATGGTGGACTATCGGCTGTTATGAAATTGACCAAGATGTTTGCGGAGAATGTAAGCACGTCCCTCGAGCTGCTTGAATCAAGAACTGAATGTTGGATAGGGTGCTGCTGGTATCCACTTTGAAGACCAATTGCACGGTGGAAAGAAGGTGGTCACTGAATCGCTGGTTTCACAGCAGGACTGATGGAGTCTCCACAGTGTGGGCATTTAGCTGGCAAGGTTCTGGTGCCGACCTCAACGCACATCTCCCGCTTCATTGCCGCTCGGTTCCAACTGGATTTATTGAAAAGCACCATGCTCCTCATCGCTCGGACCGATTCTGAGGCTGGAAAACTGATCTCATCGACCGTTGACATGACCGACCACGAGTTCATCAAGGGAACAATGACGCCAGCATCCAAGAGTCTGGCTCAAGTTCTCCAGGAGGCCGAGGCTGCCGGCAAGTCAGGAAGGGAGATTGATCACCTCGAAGCTGCTTGGATGGCCAGCCACGAACTCGTCACTTTCAACGAAGGCGAGTCGCCAACACGGTAGGCAGGCGTAGTATCTCACGAGCTCTTTTGTAGCCGTCAAACGGGCCATTGACGCTTCTAACATCTCCGAAAAGACGGTAGCGTATGAGGGGTATCTCAGGGCTGTCTCCGGGAAGTCCAACTCTGAGGCGAGGACCGTCGCACAGGATATCCTTGGGGAGCCTGTGTTCTGGGACTGGGATTGTAAGTCCCTGACGGGGTAGTGTCAGACAGATTTGTTCTCACTTTTGGTCCCGTCGGCGTGAAGTACCTCGGACACGAGAGGGTTATTACCACTGTACCGCTGGCATCGAGGTTTGTTTTCCCGTTCCCTCGTTCAATTTTGTGACACTTATTCCTGCACACAGATGGCTATCAAGCGAGCTGTTGCTTTCGCGCCGTACTCCGATATGGTTTGGTTAGAGACCAAGACTCCCGACCTGGAGGAAGCGAAATCCTTCGCTCGGAGGATTCGGGAGCACCATCCTGGAAAGTGAGCATCGGGGTGACTGCTGTAGTGATTCCTGGGGTCTGACCGTACTCTCCAGATGGTTGGTTTACAACCTGAGCCCGAGTTTCAACTGGGGTGCACATGGATTCACAGGTCGGTCTACAACCCGGTCCACCAAAATTCAGACTGATTTCGTGATTCCAGAACAAGACCTGAAGTCTTTCATTCACGAACTTGCCAAGGAAGGGTAGGTTCCAAAACACAACAACCTCGAGGTCATAATCAGGATTCGTGATTACAAATGACCAGATTCGTGTTCCAAACGGTTTCTGTGGGCGGACTGCATGCCAACGCCACGGTTATCGGTGCGTTTCACCCCTTGTAATTGGTTGCGCAGAGATCTTACTTCGGTTATTACAGCCGAGTTGGCGAGGAGGTACCAGACCGAAGGTGTCAACGCCTACGTCGACCTCATTCAAAACAGGGAGCGGGAACTTGGCATCGACATCATTACACATCAGAAATGGTTTGTCCCCTCAAATCCCTTTCATTACACCTTCATTTCTCACACGAGATAAAAATACAGGAGTGGAGCCAACTACATTGACGGAATCTTGACGACCATCTCATCTGGATCATCTAGCACCTCAGCTGTCGGAGCGGACTCTACTGAGAACCAATTCCACTGAAACGCTTCCCTCCAATCATTCTCCCTTCCCCATGCATTCACGAAACAGCTAGCTGTTTGAAGTTCATTTCACACGTGCGTTGCTTCCATTGTGCGGGAAGCTCTAGGTGGCTCCTTGTATTACAATAGTTTTCGAATAGTATGTGCACGAATATACAGACGGTAAAAGTGTGGGTGGGTGTTATGCGCACCAGCTTGGTGGTGGACTAATCTGAGGATGTGAGTAAAGGGTTCGTTCAGTGAAAGAAAAGCAAGGACGAAAATCAAATAATAGGTGAGGGGTTAAATTACATGCAAAAAGAAGTGCGAAAGTCGAAAGCAAGTTGAGGTACGAGTGTGCATTGAAAATCACCCTCTCTATAACGTGGGGTAGTAGTATAAGGGTCAAGAAAGTCACAAGAGACAATACACGCCCGAACTAGTGTTCCAGGCCATGGTACGGGTATGACAGCGACGAGCGCATCCCATGTTTCGGAGGAGTGATGAGCTCGAATTGTGAATTGTCCAGACCAGATAACTCATCCTCCGAATCCTGCGACCCCCTTCGAACGATCACGTTGTTCCGTGGTGGCGAAGCAACCGACACTGGTGAGATAATTGAAGGGGACGACGAATCTGTCGACGACTGCGATCCTGCCGGACCGGCCCTCTTCATCGAAGCTCGATGAACCTTGGTCGCGCTGCTGGTACTACCAGTCGAGACTGACACCTTCTGTGGTTGGTTACTGCTGATGGAGAAGTGTTCGGGGATGTTCGGGCTCGGTGGCAAGTCATACAGGGTGGATGAAACCGATCCCCGTACACGGTGTGACACGCTCTCGAACGCGCTCGGGCGCCGCTGCTTTTTTATTGAACCATGACCCTGAGAGGTTGGTTCGCCGTTCGATCTGTCAAGGCTCACACGAGCGTTATCCACTGGCGCCGTTGTCTGTGAGAAGCTCCCGGACCTGAGGCTCTTCAGGATGGATTTTCTCACACTCCCCGTCTTGTTTTCCGGCGGCGGGGTGGGAGACGGAGAGGGCCCCGTGGTGGATACTTGATTTGACGTGGGTTTATTGGGATGAATGGGATATTTTGAATCCTGGTCGAATCGAAGTTGGTCCAAGACGGAATCAGCACGAGATGGAGCTCTCGACGGAGGGAGAGATGGGTATTGAGATTGTGGTGTATCGGTGGGGGCGGGGGATGGAGCGGGTAATAGATTGTTTGGGGGTGGTGTGGGAGAGTTCTTGCCAGAGCTTGGAGTGGCCTGGGAAATCGAGCCTTTGGTGCCGCTCTTCCTCCAGAACTTGCGGATGCTCTTGACACTAACGATGGAAGTGCTTCGAGCCCGAGAGTCTCTTCCGGGTGCGAGGTTGTTTGGGTTGTGGTCTTCGGGGGTTGAGTCGATCGAGAACCTGCTAGACGGTGCCCTCTCCTTAATGATCATGGAGGAGATGGAAGACTTTTTAGCCTTGTGAGTGGGCCGGGTTGGCAGCTCAGGGACTGCGGGAACCGGGGGCACTTCCTCAAACGGAACGAACGATGAGGGATACCTTCCAAAGGGGTCCGGTGAGAGTGGGATGACGGGTGATTCGAGGGATCGAGGAGGTTGGAGAGGGGGATACAAAGCCTCGTCCTCCCTCCGCTTCGCGGATGATTCTTCAGAAGTGAGCGGTGGGGAGCCCTTCCTACCGGGTAACGGCTTTAGTGGCGGTTGCATAACAACACCGTTCAGGGTCCATCGTGGTTGGTTCGCCATGCTAACATCCAACTGGAGATTCCGCGCATCGGACGTCAATGCTGAGTGTGGGACGGCAGGCCAACCAGCATCCTCAGATCGACTAACACTAAAGCACACGGTCAGACTCTTTATCGAGTGAAAGGTGATCGTTCCTACGCTTTGCTCGACCTCTTGTTGCTCTTGTTGGGAAGCTTGGAGGGGGAGAAAGAAGCTGTGGAGCTGGTCATGGATGACCCCGACCTCCTCTGTTTGTGAGCGAGAGAGCGGGGAGAAGATTGGTCCAAGTCTGTGAACTCCGATTTCAGAGCCCGGGGAGAGAACTGGGCAAATTGCTGGGGAGGATGGTCAGAGACCCGAGCCCATCGTTACGTAAACAACGCACCTTCTCGATTTCATCAAGCTTGGCTTTCATCAAATATTGGCTTCGTCTTCGGTCATTGGGGTCGTTTTCATCGTACTGCGTGGCAGGTCAGCGTAAGAAAGGGGTGAGGGACTGAGGGGCTCCATTTACCGTGTCGTCGATGTTGAAACTCAGTCCCAAGTCAAGATCTTCGAAGAACGCGCCGTCACGTTTGTCCTGCAGCGGCCCACGGGGCACCTCTTCCTCAGCTTCTGTGACCTCTAATGTCAGTTCTTCACCCTGACTGGTGGCGAAGATTCCCTCCGAGGGAGTTCCGTCCTTGAGGTAGGCAAGGCTGGCGCTCTCATCACCGCTGCTTGGCAACGGGCTAGTGAGGATCATTGGGAGGCGGAGACCAGAAATAGGGGTGGCAGCCGAAAGATTGAGAGGTGGAGGGGCGGCCCTCCTGTTGGAAGTATCCAGAGCAGGGCTTGGAGGAGAGGGTGGAATTGCGAGGGACAAGCGAGGTCGAGACTGGTCCTCCCACAAGTCCTTGACCTCCTCATCATCATTCGGTTGGGGAATGTCATCCTCCTCTGGTATGGGTTCCTCCGACAGTGCGGCACCACCCAAAGCGAGATCCACAACATTCGGATCTGACTTCCGGACTGGACGGTTGTCTACGCGGATTTCAGCCCAAGTGTCAGCATCCGTTCCAAATACGTCTGCCAACGGATCTTTCGCACCAGGAACGGGAGGGAATTGGGCCGTAATCTCGTCATCGTCCAGCTCGTCGTCGTCGTCCTCCCCTTCGAGCGGAGAGTAGCCCTCCTCTTTCGTCCTCCCTGACACGTCGTCGTCGTCGTCCTCCGACTGCGGACAGTCCTCGTTCTTCCTGAGGAAACCAGGCACATCAGCCTCTGCTTGTGCCTTGTCAACGAGGTGGAGATTGATCGGCGCCCTCCTGTCATCGTCTAACGTTTCCCCATTGTTGAAGCTGGCGCCGCGTGCACGACTCTCCGCACGTTTGGCGTGATTCAGTCTCCGACTCCTCAACCAGGGCCCATACCAAGTTGCCCTTGCGTGATCGATCACGAACTCGACCTTGGCCAGGACCGGGATGAATGAATTCGAATGGAGTCCAGGGAGATCGATAGCACCCGTATTTAGACTAGGCTCGGTGAGAGCGGGTGAAGACGATGATTCTCGATCAATGGGAGGGGTGAGAGAAAGAGTGGTTGCGCTTCTGAGACGTGACTGGGACCCGTTGTTGAGATCGAAAACGGATGAAGAAGGTGTGGTGGGAGAAGGGGTGATTGGATAACTAGGAGTGGCCAGTATTTCGAGTCTGCTGGTGGAGATGAGGGGTTTGAGGGAACTGGACAGGGCGGTGGAATCGAGTAGGGAGGGTGATGACTGGGACGCAGTATACCCAACATCAGGGGTGCCGGCCCTGGGAGAGAACGGGAACGAGTCCCCTCCCTCCACCTTGAGCACGCGGATCCAGATGTGCTTCCAGATCGCCTCTGAGATCCTGGGGCCCTGTCCCTCCTCTTCCCACTCTTGCAGGGTCGCGTCGCGATTGTGTATCGGGTTTACTGTATTAGGACCCGGAGTAGAGGATACGAGATAGAGAACGAGGCCAAGAGTGCTGGGGAGCGCATACTCCTTGGCAATCGCCATGAGTTGCCCATGGAACGACTGGTGGAGAGGGACGAGGGTGCCGCGCTCGTACTGCGAGTGGTATCCTGAAGCACTGATAGGAAGGGGAGTGTATTGGGATTCGTCGGCGGCCTGGGCGAGATCCTTTGGGGGGACAACGTGGAGGAGGAACTTGGAGGTCATGGAAGTTGTTACGGTGTGAACTGAACTGGCGGAGGGGGTGGGTGAGCGAAACATGAGGTTCGCGTCTGAGATGGATGAAGAGGGGATAGGTGACATCCGTATAGGAATAGGGCCGGTGGCCGGTAGGGGGGTCGAAACGCCGAGTGCGTTGGCCAGTTTTGCCAACCTGTGCGGGGGCAACGGTTGGCGAGGTGGGGGCCAGACGGGACGCAGTTGGGCCCCATCTTGAGAGGTCCTGGACGTGACGGTCATAACGGTCGAGGTGTTAAGTGTACAGACAGATGAAAGGTGGCTAGAAATCTAGCATCGAGGACCTGGTGGGTGATTGCCCAATGAGCGTGTTATAGAGAATGGACCCGGAAGCAGACTTACAGCAACGCCGAGCAAAAACGAGGAACCGGGGAGATGTAGCGTGCGGGGGAGGGCTCTCTTTGTCGTCGTCGTCAGAAGTAGAGAGGCGGATTGGAAAAACGCGAGAGGGTCGGTGTCCGGTCAATCAAACAGAGCTGTGAGTTGAGAGATGGCTGGGATCGTTCACACCCGCACTGTTCATTGGACTTGCCTTATTTGGACATTTGTTTCCACACCCCACGTGTCGCTGAATGTCAATCAGCCACACGGACAAAGGGGATCCTCTTTGCACGAAGTGAGTGCTCGCCTTGTCCACAGAAGATAAAACCCGTTGCAGACTACGAACGGATCTCTATCACCATCACGATGCGAATGAGCATCAACCCAGGCATCCCGGCACCCGTGCAGGGGCGCTGTGCGTGGTGGGACTGGGCCAATGGACGTCAGGTACACCGCAGTGGGTTCACCCATCCCTTACTGACTGGCAGAGCTTGGATTGAACTCAAAGAATTCGACAGGCCCGCCGGAGCTCAGCTCGCCTCAAGTTGGTGGCTGATCCGCAATACAACCCTGGACGCGTCTCACAGGCACAGTCGGACGGAACGTATCAGACCTGATGGCAGCACAGGGACCTCGTGGACAGAAGATGCTGCATACCGGCGTAAACCGTACATACTATGTACTCTCTGTCACCGCAGAATGCAACTGGGCTTGAAACTTGACCATAGACGCGAAAAGGTTATTTTATTCGAGACCGTGAGCTGCGCTCCGGACCGTGGGTGACCACTGGCCCGGTTGCTGCCATGCTTATCAGGCACCCGCCACGATCCCCGTTGGCGCCCGGGAGGGAGCAAAAACAGGCGCCACCGATCAGCCACAGTCAACCGCGGCTCACTCGTACCTCCACCACCGTACACCTCCACCACGGCCACGAAAACAGCATACACATATACAAGGTCAGTGATGACACGCTCGCCTCGATTGTTGACCTGATGCCCCGTCCTACAGGCGCCCAACAGAACGTCCCCCATGGACGCTGCTTCAACCCTTGTGGTGTTCCTCGCCACAACTATCCTCGCGTCTCTTGCTCTATCTCCGTCCCCGAACGCTGCTGGGCTTGTGGGCCTTCTAGTGGCACTCCAGCTTCACCCACGTCTTATGTCCAGGAAGGTATCCACGTTCATCTTCCCCTGGGCCGCATCAGCCGTCGGCGTTGGGATGTCCCACGTCAGTGCGGCATCAAGCGCACTGCAAACATCGGCTGTATCGACCGTGCTATTGATGTTGAGCTCTGCCGGGATAGCAGTGGTTCCTATCGCAGTGGTATACTGCGACGCACGCTTCCTGTCAAAGAATCACAGGTACAATTGGTCCCGACTCGCGGGATTTCCTGCTGTCTGGGCGTCAACATGGGGGGTAATCTCAATGCTGATGCCCACTGGGAGACTACTTATGTGGAGCCCAGTGACCGGCCTTGGCCCCTACACTTGGATCTCCTCGTACCTAGGACCCTGGGGCATCGACTTTGTTGTGGCATCGTGGTCAGTAGTGCTCACTGAAGCTATTGCCATCCCACTCTCCCAGCACGCACTGTCAATGCAGGACCCAGATTACCCAAGGAACGTGGAACGCGTTGCACCATACGATGACAACCCGGACGAACCTACAACCCGAGACCACTCAACATTGTGGTACAAGTCCGCGTTTACCCTATTCCTGCTCACTCTCACGATGCCGTCACTCTGGACACCCTTGGTTCCCAACCCAACCTACATTACCACCACTACACCATTCTCCTTAGGGTGTGTTCTACCTCAGACTCACCTCCCGCATAGGACACCCCACTCTCCGACCCTGGATGACTACATCACGGAGACAAAAAAGATGACGAATGCAAAACTCGTTTTGTGGCCAGAAAGTGCCCTAAAGTTCGACAACGAGGAACAGCGGAATAAAACATTCGAAACGATCTTCACCGAGGTACTCAAGAACCGGAAGGGATTTCACGTCGGGGTAGGGTTTGAGGAGCGTGCACCGGAATCTTGGAATAAACGCGCGAGCAAGCGAAACGGGTTCGCGTTACTGGTCGATGACCAAGTTGTCCTCCAATATTATAAACGACATTTGGTTCCAAGTAAGGAGATACCCCACCTCGAGATGGCAGGTTCCAAAGCTTACATTGACACTCTAGTCGCAGAGTCATTCTCGATGATTCCATCTGACGAAGAACCGGCGTTATATGAACTTCCGCTCGGCCCACCCTCGGGGACACGGAGATCCGACTGGGCAGCAAGACCCAATTACACACGCCCTATACCTATCACGTCTTCGATCTGCCTTGACTTCGCATCCCAATCGGCATTCCTGTCACTCGACTCACGGCCGGCGTTGATCCTCGCACCGGCACGCACCTGGCACCCTTCCGTCGGCCTTGCGATGTGGAATCACGCTCGCCAACGCGCGCACGAGACAGGGAGCACCATCCTCTGGTGTGACGGCGGCGAAGGCGGGCTGAGTGGTGTCATTGGCGGCGGGTTTGAGGAACCACTTCAATTCGGGGAGGGCTCATGGATCAAGACCGTTGGGCTCACGCATCCATTTTCAGAGCGCAAGACGGCTTTCACGTCCAGGTGGGTTGGGAACTTCGGGGCGTTCATCATCGTTTGGATTGTGGCCGGCGGAGGGGGGTTCGCGATTCAGGCTGCGGCGGCGGTCTCACGGGACCGTAGGTCGCTTTTTGCGTGGAACGTCGTGAAGGCGAGGCGTGTTGCCCATGGACTCGCAGGACTCCTCCGCGGGAACCAACCCAGTGATGTTGAACGAGGAGAGGAGAGGAGGTTGATCAGGGAGGCAGCACTTCTGGATCTCGATGATGAAGAACAGGAACAACACCATCAGCAGACCCCGATGTACGGGGCCGCACAGCATGCGTAAATCCTGTTTGACGTCACCTCGGGCCCGTTCTGGTCAGCCTCTTGTCCAGATTCTTTCGCTGAGTAAGGAATACCCGTCGGATCTCACACCTTGAATTTCAATCCAGGAGTACGCAACATTCGATATCATCGCTTTCACGCACCCCAGGAGCAGACAGGGGCGGTGTACTGTACGTCAACACGGGTTGCTTTTGAATCTCAGATTTTGTTTTATCCGACTTATTTCGACATTTTGTACAATATTCGTGACGTTTTACCTCGATACACGCTGAGGCTGTTGTAAACGGCCAATTCCCAAAAAGTTGTGCACTTTGGTAGCCCCTACACTGTTCACGAGGCACCTCCGTAAGGAGTATACCGTTGATGTCGTTGATGAGACAGGTTTGACGAGCTGTCCTAAGGGCGCCGAGTAAGTATTAGTTACCCAGGATCCGCAAACGTGGGGAGAGAACCCGAAGGGTTATTCGCTCTGGCGTGGCAACAATGCGCATTCCGCTCGAGGGAGGCCTGGCACTCGGAGCCGTGGACACAACCGAAAGCGACGGCCGCAACCACGGACCAACGGCCGTCGGTAGGTTAATCGCAACTCAACCCTTCATGTCCCCAGCGGAGAGAGACGGAGGAGAGCCCAGGATCACCAACAAGGTCCATGTTGCGCGGCCGGGGCTCGTTCCCCGGAACCGCCGCACGCAAACGAGGCGGATGTCAATTTCCCCACCGTCAGCGCTTCAGCTGGCTAGCGTTTGGACGGGATCTGTCACGGTTAAGCATTTTTCAGGGATCAAGAGCGGTAATTTCCTGGTTTTGGGGGCGATGTGAACGTTTCCGAGGGGACCACCTGAGCAAACGAGGGCTTGAGGATCGCCGAACCTTTGGACATGAGATCATGGGATGGGAGTATGAACCGGTTTCTGATGCCGCTCTACCGAGACCCATCGAAGTTGGCTCTCCGACGTCCCAGATGGAATCGAAGTCTATGAGGTATGTGCCCCAGTGGCGAAATGAAGGATTCGCTCTGGATGGACGTCAATGGGTGAGTGGCATTGTGAGCCGGAAATGGGCCCGGATCAGAGGGCGAGTGCACGCTCTGGCCTTAAGGCCTCCTAGGAGGGTTGGGGGGGGGCGAACAGAAACCGTTCCTCCCCCCTCATCTTTCACACCTCGAGGTGTTGGCGGTAAGTTATAGTTTCCGGCTCAGCCTCCACCGCACGGCGCACAACCCACAAGTGTCCCTCATTCAAAGGTGAGCCTTTCATTTCAACTTCCTCCCCCCCTTTTCCCTTCTCTATACCCCCTCCGCGTTTCTTTCTCCCACTCCCCATTTTAAACCGCAAGCGAGCGAGCCTCCTTCTGCGACCTTTTCCCCCGCTATACCATCTGCGATGTATACCCCGACGAGCATTCTGCCAGCCAGGATCGTTCGCAGCCTCAAAGGCTCTAAACGCGGCTCTAAACACTCTTCTACAAATGACAAACCGGCGGTGACTAACGGGCCACTCTCTTCCGTCTTCGAAGCAGACGAAGGAAACTCGTGCTTTGACGATTTTGAGGAGATCACCTACGACGAAGTACCGCCAGATCTCGACCACGAAACCAGCACTCTCGATACTCGGAGTCTATCTCCTTTGAGTGTCAGGAACGTACCTGAGATCTCTCCCCCGTTTGCGCTCTCCCCCCACAAACCCGATAACCCGCGTCTCCACCATCCGAGATCAAAATCCGTCTCCCATACACTTCCAGAGCTTTCGCTTTCCAAATCCTACTCGCGAAGCTCTCTACGGACATTACATCACCAGAGACAGAGCCAGTCGAGGTCTAGACTTCATCTCCCAATCGCCTCTACCGACAGTCTTCTTTCCGAGTTTCCCAAGCCCCCCACCCACCTACCTGCGGTTTCTCCCCGTCGCGTAACCCTCGCCCACCCGCCTCCCGCGACTGGTGTGCATTTTCTCATGATTCTGTTGAACTGGGCTAATTACACACCCCGGCAGACTCTCGGGCACCCTGTTTACAGGAAAAGGTCTTGCTTCAGGACCCAAACACACAGCGTCCATCTCCACCATCGACACGCCCATCTTCGCCACTATCTACCATCGCGCCATCTGATTCGCGGAGTACTCTCACATTCTATCGTCGGTTCCAATCCCTCCGGTCTTCACTCAGGCTCCCGCGGCGCTCTAAAAGCCATCGTAACTCGAAGCGCGTCGATCAAGGTTTGTCCTTCCACCCTGTTGCTTGTTTACATACATGACATTCTGAACTATTACATACCCCAGACTCTGTCCCAGCTAGCGCCCCTCCGCAAGTCACTGAATTCCATCCACACCCCGGCGTCGAATCGGAGCCAATCGACTGTCCACCGTTCCTTGCCCCTGTTATCACTGTTCGGCCCGACTCTGAATCACAGGAGGAAGAACCGGATACAGCGGTACCACCACGATCTGATTATCTACAACCTCCGCAAGTCACTTACGAACGTGTCGACCCCCTCACATTAACCCGTTCTCCGTCTGCTTGTCCTACACCCGAGCTCGACTCATTAACCGGAACTCCGCTTCCATCGCATTCACCTTCTTGGTTTTCTCGGAACGTTCGAGACTACCAGTACCACCCAAGTGTTGACGTTGAGCCTCAGCAACGTCCATCTCCCCCACCATTGATCATCCCTCCACCCGTGCCTGTTGAATACAACCCGCCGCCTGATTCAGCGTTGATCTCGGAGGAGGAGTTTCAGTGGACGCGCATCCTTCACACCCCATCCAGGCCCCCGAGCCCTTCACGTCATTTATCCTTTCAGTCCCCCAGAGATAGCACAGACCGGTGTTCCTCCGTTTGGAAAAGCAGATCACCCACAGTAGTCGCCCAATCTCCCCCCTCGTTTTTGCAAAGGTCCAATAGTTTCACTCCGGAAAACAGCCCGGTCCCTCGAGAAGGTTTGCTATTCGTTGATCCACTTCCACGAGTACGTGCGGGTCCCGCGTGTCCTATACTGGTGGCGATCGGCCCGACCCAAAGCTGATATTCATGTCGCTTATCTAGACCCTATCCGCTCCTGATCTCCTTGCGGTCCCATCGAGCGATAACCCTTCTTTGCTGACCCCCATCGACCTTTTCCCTCACACCTGTGAGTGGTCATTTCGTGATTTGACCAGCGCCAGTTTTCCTCATCAGCACGTGCCCCGCCCGAATTTTCCAGATCCGCCGCAACCCTCGACATCGACCGCTCCACCACCACCACCAGTCGCCGACCCAAACCCTCCACAGGAACCCAAATACGAGTTTTTCGTACCTCCGCCCAGGAATCAAGACACCTCCCAAGATCAATTCCTCCAACGACTCCCGCACCATATCCTCCACACCGTCATAAACGTCCTCCTGAGAGAAGCCTCGTTATTTTCGCAAGAGTATACCAGAATGTCCGCCTTTAATATCTTCGGAAAACCCATGGAGACCGTCGATATCGGTCAAGAAATTGACTATGCCGGTTATGAGTGGTTTAAGGACCCTCCTCCTCCCGCCGCTCAGATGGCTCAGATGGTGCGCGTGATACTTTATCCAGGAGCGTGGAGGTTATTTACCCTACGGCCGTTTCATTTTTCAGGCCAGCCCTGCCACCGCCGAACCGTTCGTCCCGCAACCTGGCGTCATTGAGCAAAACGAAATGTTCGATTTCGCGCTCAAATCTGCCCCGAGCGTCCTGTACTCAAAATACAAGCAATTTGGACAGGTTCGCCTTCCTCTTGTACCTTTCCCGTGACCGTATCTGAACCTGTGTTTCTTGTAGCTTGGGGTGCTGGCCTGGTGTGCGGAATTCAACGAGATGATCGATGCGCTCAAGCAGCTCGGTTTTGAAGGAAACATGTTCGTCGGCACGCGGATACAAGCCATCCAGACGTGCTCGGAGATTCTCCAACTCCATCTGGACGTCAAGATGCAGATCATCGTCATGTATCTCTCCTCGCAAGTGCAGAGGCTGAGAAGGTTTTTGGACGGGGAGAGGCAGTGGGATGATTATCCGATCATCACGTTCCCCCTTCCACCACAGGAGGCTCAAAGACAATAAAATGGGTATACGTGTGTTTGCTTTCCTCCCCTCCCTCCCGTCCCTTGTTGTCCGTTGCCGCCGTGGCCTTCGAGCTTTGTCGCTTTGCTGTTGTCATTGCCCCTCATCCAGCATTTCCCCCCTTCCGTCCGTATCACCGTCCCACTCCCGCTTGTATGACCCCAAACACATTGTATACGTTCTTGGTTTTAACACCCAGTTCCTTCCGTCTCTCCATTTGATGTGCGTCCGCGACAGCACACCGACGACACCGATGCCACTCATGTACATATACCGTCCTTCATGACTCTTTCGTTTATACCCATCTTGAATACACTCACATTCAACATCAACTACATCCGGAATTCCGGAGGGTTACTCTTTCTTAATGACGGGTCTGTAGTTCTGCGGTTTAGTCAGACATTTTTCATTTGTTGTCGCTCAGGTAACTTGAGCCCAACCCAACCTCTCTCCAAGTCCACGATGGCGCCTCAGGTGGAAGAGCTGCCCAGAGGTAGACCGAAATGGGCAGGGGCGGTGGGGAGATAAGAGGATGTGGATAGGCATATCAGTACACGAACAACGCTGAACGAAAAACAAAGCGGGAAAAGTCAATCAGAGTGTGCAAACGGACGGTAAAACTAGTGTAGGAAAGTCAAGCGGGGTAAGAGTAGATCCGGGGCATCGTGGGGGATTGGGTAGAGAAGGTAAGGTGGGTGAGATGAAGCGTCCCTGAGATTAAAAGGATCCTGAGCCATATACGAAAGGTAGAAAAGAAGGAGCGAATAAAGGAGTGTGAGGAAGAGTAAAGAGGGGCGAGGAGAAGAGAACGTATAGAAGGTCAGGTTCCAAAAGCTGTCTACTGATATGAGGATGGGAAAGGGAAAACTAATTGCATGACCTGGTCAAGAGGTTCGTGAGATGAAGCATTAAGTGAATAAAGAGATCGTTGGGTTTTGTACGAAGTAACGTGGTTGAGCCATCCGTGGCTCCACCTCCTCAATGTTGATGCGTGATGAGATACGACCGCCGCCGGCCGTTCACCGCGACGCCGTAGAGACACCGGCCAATTTGGCCCAGTACTCCTTCGACGCGGCGTCGTCTAAAGCCCTCAATGACTGGGGCAATGGCGAGAACTGATATTGAGTCGGTCGTAACGGTTCGGGTGGGGGTATCCTATGATGGGATCCGTTCGTCGTCGGTGGGGAAGTTGAAGGGAATGCGATCCCGTTCTGTTGACCTGGGGAGTGTTGGCCCTGGATCGGTGCCTGTACGACGAAGTAGGTCCTGCTGGAACCGTGGGTGGATGAATGATGGTAGAGATCTTCGTGTCTGTCGAGGTCACCCCCGTTCGACATGGGACTCGCAATGACGTTCGAGCCTTCCTGGTTGATCGACATACTCCGACCTTTCCAGATCCTATCCATCTCCCATGCCTCCCTCGCCCTTAGGTCATTGAGCATCTGGGTCGGGGGGACATCCGACGTTGGCCGCGAGCTAATCGAACCTTTTCTGTCCTGCTCGTACTCCCTCGGGAATGACTGTTGCGAGGAGACGGTAGACCTTCTTGTGGGGTTGACGTAGTCCGACCGACGATAGGCCTCAACCGTCGAAGTCCTCGTTGGGATGCTGGAAGAGCTCGATGTGGGCGTCACTTGGGAGGCCCTCTGCTTCTCCTTGCCCTCTTGACGTATGTAACTGTCCCTCGACGACTTCTCCCGCCTACTCTTCCTGTCTTCGCGCTCACGGTCACGGTCTCGCTCCCTCCCTCCCTCGGGGCGTCGACTCTCTCTCCGGTGGTGACGGTCTTCAGAGGTCTTCCGCTCTTCCGTGCTCTCCCTGGCGCTCTCCCTGGTTCCCTCCCTCGTGCTCTCTCTCGTACTCTCTCTCTTGTGGTGCCGATCATCCGTGCTCTCTTTCCTGCTCTGTTGACGTTCCTCTCCGCTTGCCTCGCGGCTGGGAGTCTTGTACTTGGATGAGCGGGAAGAACCATTCACGTCCTTCTTCTTCTGATCTGCATTCTCAACTTCCCAATGTTCCCCATCTGCCAGGAATGTCTGTTGCCCCCCTGGGTCGTGGCCAGAGTAGCTTCGCACGAGTCTGAACGTCTCTGTCTCGCGAGATTTGCTTGACGTAGAGTTCTTCAGCCTCTGGGAGGATTCAGCCGGTTGGGCCCTGACGATCTCAGTGGTCCGTGATTGGGCGATGACGGTGCTGCTTGCGACATATGGTGTGCCAGGATTAACATAGAGCGACACCCTGGAGAGGGGGGAGTCCTCAGCCAACTCTGGAGTGTGCGCAGATCGTGGAATCCGCGTTGGGGCAGGGGTCAGGGTCGGGGGTGAGGGTGGTGGTTGTCGTAAATTCGTCGCAGGAGGATAGGGAGACATTGAAAATGGATGAGGTTCCAAGCGTTCCTCGAGCGGTGAGTCAGTGAAGGAGGGAGTACCCTCGGTGGGGATTGTCGGGATGACACCAGGGAGAGAGAGCATACTCTCAGCGGGGATGGAAGCCAAATGGAGCCTCGCAAAGAAGGGGGACTTGGACGGTACAGGAGGTGGAGGGCTGTCTGCCTCCTCCTCTGGTTCAGGCCTAGGATCAGACTGAACTTGTGGCTGGAGTACGGAGTTGCGGATCTGACTCTCTCGTGGTGGGGGAGTGGATGTTTGCTGTCTCAGGGGTTCGGGAGTTGGTTGTGGGGATTGAGGGGAGCCCGCCGTCGGGCGCAAGGTATGTTGTGAAAGGGTGTCGACGTCGTTGGCAGGTAGTAGCTCTTCCGTCTTCGCGGGGGTAGTCGCAGCAGAGGGAGCGTCGGGGTTCGCAATGGTAAGCTTCCCAAACGTCATGGGCGCCTCGATATCGACCGATACAGACGAGCGGGTTTCGACCGCGTGTGTACTCGTTCGAGGAACAGGGGAATCTGCTGGTGTCTCGGGGTCTGTTGTTGTTGGAGAAGTGAGGACGGTCTTACTTTGTCTGTTCTTTTCGGGTGAAGAGGTTGACATCCTCGCGGATTTCCTGTCTGCAGGCTCAGCAGGCTGGGATTGTGACTGTCTCTCGGTCTGGAAGCTTGCTCGGCTCGTCGAGATAACCGAGCCTGACTTGCGGACGACACTGAGCTTGCGAACAAACCGCCCTAAAATACTACCCCGTTTCTCCTTCTTTTCCGTCGGGCCTTGAGTTGTCTGTGATCGGACAAGAGGTCGGTAAGCACTAAACGATGGGCGGGATCCGCTGGTCGAGCTGCGCTTTGATGACTGTTTCTTCAAAGTGTGTGGGTCGTCACTTGTCGGACTCGTGGCAGATTGTGGCTGAGATTGGGTACCATCACTGAACAGATCCTGGAAAGGTTTTCGACGCTTGCTCAACCGACGAGGGACACCGATGGATTTGGGATCGAGCGTTGGGGCGTATTGTGAATGGAGGTGCACAGCGGATGTGGATTGGGAAAGAGGGGAAGGCATGACGGTCTTGTGTCGCCCAGTACCTGCAGAGAAGCTCGTCCGCCTTGTCCGAGGCGGCATGCCGTTCTGCTGCTGGTTGAGGGGCTTGGAGGCCATATTCTAGGTGGTGGACTGAGGTGAACACCTGTATTCAACGTGGTGAAGAGAGTCATACCTCGCGGCTTTCCATGCCCTGACGGGTAAGGCCAACGTCATATGGCGATTGGTGATGCCACTGCTGACCCCAGGGATCGGTCCCATCCATGAGATCGACTTCATCGTGCGCGGTCTGCGAGGTCTTTCGAGATCTGACTTTGACTTGCGGATCGCTTATTCGTGTTTGGGATGAATCAGGGGTCGGGAGGGGCGATCCTGAGGGGGTACGGCTTGGACCTGGTGCCCAACTCGAGTCCTGTGACCGTGTATGGAGGGAGGCGGCCATGGGCGGGAACGAGGGGGAGAATAGGGATGGGGGCCGCTTGTCGTTCCTGGCCTGGGGGGGGAGAATGTGGTAGTTCCTGTACCATCTTGGACCGACGGTGTTGTGGATTGGGTGCCGCGCTCTGAACTGGATGACGGAGAGGGTGGCCCATTCGAGTTCTTGTGTTTGCCAGGCAGCACCCTCGGGTGAAACGTCCGGAACTACGGACGGGGTGGAGTCTTCGCCCAGTCCAAGGCTGACCCGGGACTGGTTGTTCTCTGGGCCTGGTAGCGCGTCGTATGGAGACTGGACGTACTGAACGCGGTCGGTCCAATCCTCCCGTGGTTTCTTGCCGGACGAATTTGACGGCTTTTTCCTCCCCCAGAGAGAATTCCCCCGGACAAGCTTTCTGTCGGCATTTTTCTTCTCCATTTTGTCGTAAAAGGCGTTCAGAGCATCGAGGGGGATGGGAGTGTTCGGGGAGAAGGAATTGCCTTGGGACTAAGGGACAAGGCTAGCGTCGGCCATCATCAACATGTGGCGGTGGACGGGTCGCACACACCTCCTCGTAAGGCTCCGCCAGGAACCTCATATCTTGGAAGGCGTTTACGGCCATTTTTCATCGAAAACGGAGCGAGAACGATAAGTAGATGGGTGCAAGTACGCCTATGTACTAGTCTGTCCCCCATCGAAATGTATACTAAATCTATTGGTGCGCGACTTCACGTGAAGTGTTACAAGCAAACGTTAGTTATCCTTTACTTACTTTATTATATCCGTCTACGTTTGAAATTCGACCCCTTCACCGCATCCCGGCAGTTTTCATCTTCCTGCACATTCCGACGATGCACATCCTGATCTTGGGCAGCGGCGGCAGAGAGCACGCCCTCGTCTGGAAACTTTCCCAGTCAGCGACCGTCAAAACCATATTTCTCGCGCCGGGAAACGGGGGCTCCCAACAAGAGCAAAAGGTTATCAACGTCGACCTCGACATCGCGGACTTCCCTGCCCTCGTCAAGTTTGCGACAGAAAACGAGGTTCGGCCACGTTCCCCCTGCTCTGCAAGATCCTAATCTTGATCAGGTTGATCTCGTGATCCCTGGTCCCGAACAACCTCTCGTCGATGGTGTTGAATCCCACTTCCGCAAAGGCGAGCGCAATCCACGAAAATTTTAGATCCAACCCGTCTCATCGCCTTCAGTTGGCATTCCCGTCTTCGGCCCATCCCAAAAAGCCGCTCGCATGGAAGGCTCCAAGGCCTTTTCCAAGGCATTCATGCAGCGCCATTCAATCCCGACAGCAACATTCCGAGTTTTCAAAGCCGATCAACTCGAGGAAGCCATCACACATGTGATGACATGTGGGTTCAAGGTCGTCCTCAAGGCCAGTGGTCTCGCCGCTGGAAAGGGCGTCCTAATTCCGGAGACCACCGAGGATGCTATCTCCGGTCTTCGTGAGATCATGGTGGACAACGTTTTTGGCGATGCGGGTAACGAGGTCGTGATCGAGGAGCTCCT
>Ga0307516_10000879_pt1 | contig 41327 bp, 36 predicted proteins | sample 19_EM_MG_FD_203310 | JGI IMG/M metagenome (GOLD analysis project Ga0307516, IMG submission 203310) | Populus trichocarpa ectomycorrhiza microbial communities from riparian zone in the Pacific Northwest, United States - 19_EM | ecosystem: Host-associated > Plants > Roots > Unclassified | place... | reverse complement strand
GCGGCGTGTCCTGCTGCAGTCACTGAGAAGCTGAGGCACGGATGACCGAAGACGCTCCCGACACGCTCCCGCCGGATGGCCTGGAGTGGCGCACCGAGTCCGACAGCATGGGCGAGGTGCAGGTGCCTGCCCGGGCGCTGTATGGCGCCCAGACGCAGCGGGCGGTGCTCAACTTCGCCATCAGCGGGCAGCCCATGCCGCGGCGCTTCATCGCCGCGCTGCTGCTCATCAAGATGGCCGCGGCCCGGGCCAACATGCACCTGGGGCTGCTGACGCCGGACCTGGGCCAGGCCGTGGTGCAGGCCTGCCAGCTGCTGCTGGAAGACGAAGACCTGATGCGGCACTTCCCGGTGGACGTGTTCCAGACCGGCTCGGGCACCAGCTCCAACATGAATGCCAACGAGGTCATCGCCACGCTGGCCGCGCGCGGCCTGGGCCGCAGCGTCAGCCCGAACGACCACGTGAACTGCAGCCAGAGCAGCAACGACGTGGTGCCTTCAGCCATCCACGTCAGCGCCGTGCTGGCCTTGCGCCACGAGCTGCTGCCGGCGCTGGAGCACCTGGCCGACGCCATTGCCGACAAGGCCGGCACGCTGGGGGCCATCCTCAAGACCGGGCGCACCCACCTGATGGACGCCATGCCGGTGCGCATGGACCAGGTGCTGCAAGGCTGGGAGCAGCAGGTCTGCGACAACATCGAGCGCCTGCAGGCGCTGCTGCCGCAGCTGCAGCGCCTGGCCCAGGGCGGCACCGCGGTGGGCACGGGCGTCAACGCGCCGCCAGGTTTCGTGCCGCGCTTCTACGCCGATCTGAGCGCGCACACCGGCGTGGCCTTCGAGCCCACGTCCAGCTTCTTTGCGCAGATGGGGGCGCAGGACACGGCCGTGGCCTTGTCGGGGCAGCTCAAGGCCGTGGCCGTCACCTTCATGAAGATCGCCAACGACCTGCGCTGGATGAACTCCGGCCCGCTGGCGGGCCTGGGCGAGATCGAGCTGGAGGCCTTGCAGCCGGGCTCATCCATCATGCCGGGCAAGGTGAACCCGGTCATCGCCGAGGCCGCCACCATGGTGGCGGCGCAGGTTATCGGCAACGACGCGGCCATCACCGTGGCCGGCCAGTCCGGCAACTTCGAACTCAACGTGATGCTGCCGCTGATCGCGCGCAACCTGCTGGAAAGCATCGAGCTGCTGGGCCGGGTGAGCCGGCCGCTGGCCGACAAGACCATCGCCAGCTTCCGCGTCAACGAGACTCGGCTGCGGGATGCACTGTCGCGCAACCCCATCCTGGCCACAGCGCTGAACCCCATCGTGGGGTACATGACGGCGGCGCAGATCGCCAAGCAGGCCTATGCGCAGGGCCGGCCCATCATCGACGTGGCCGAGGAGCTGTCGGGGCTGGAGCGCGCGCAGCTGGAAACCTTGCTGGACCCGGAGCGCCTGGCGCGCGGCGGCGGCTGACTGTGCGCACCCCCGCCTTGGGGGCGGTCCGGTGGCGGCTGATGGGCTGACAACCCCCGGCCGCGGGTGGCGTGGCCGGCGGCGGCGGCTGTCAGCGTTTTTCCGACAGGCTGTCGCGACAACAACCGACACGCACCACCGGCATCCCGGCATGGCGTGCGGGCGGCATGGGTTCTACGCTGTAGGCATGGTGATCGCGATTCATGCCACACAACCGGAGCACAGCATCATGCACACGCAACCCCTGTCCCTGGCCGCTGCCTCGATCCCCTGCTACGAGCTGCGCTTCGAGTCGCTGTTCGATCCGGGCCGCGGGCTCACTTTTCCGTGCGACGCGCTGGGCAGCGTGGTGCTCGACAACCTGAGCGAAAGGGCGCGCAACAACTACATCTACGCCCGCGCCGTGGTGGGCCGTGAATTCGCCACGCCGTGCGTGTGCCGGCGCGACCTGCATTGATCCTGAGGGCCTCTCAGATCTCCAGGTTGTCGATCAGCCGCGTGGCGCCCAGCCGGGCCGCGGCCAGGGCCACCAGCGGTTCGCTGCCGGCCAGTTGTTCCGCCGTCGGCACCTGCAGGTCGCTGCGGCGACGCAGCACCACATAGTCGGGCGCCCAGCCGCGCTGGCTCAAACCCTGCGCGGCCTCCTGTTCGCGGCGGACCAGTTCGGCCGGGTTGCCGGGTCGTGCAGACCGGAACGCCGCCAGCGTGCGGTGCAACTGCACCGCCTCCATCCGCTGGTCCGCACTCAGGTATCCATTGCGTGACGACAGCGCCAGGCCATCGTCGGCCCGGGTCGTTTCACCGGCCACGATCTCGACCGGCAGCGCGAACTGCCGCACCATGGCGCGGATCATCATCAGCTGCTGGTAATCCTTCTTGCCGAACACCGCCAGGCGCGGCTGCACACAGGCAAAGAGCTTGAGCACCACCGTGCACACGCCGGTGAAGAAGCCAGGGCGGAAGTGCCCCTCCAGGATGTCGGCCAGCTCCACCGGTGGCGCCACCTTGAACGTCTGCGGCTGCGGGTACAGCTCGGCCTCGTCGGGGGCGAACACCAGGTCGCAGCCGGCGCCCTCCAGCATCTCGCAGTCGCGCTCGAAGGTGCGTGGGTAGCGGTCGAAGTCTTCGTGCGGCAGGAACTGCAGCCGGTTCACGAAGATGCTGGCCACCACCGGGCCGGCGCCGTGCTGGCGGGCCATTCGCACCAGCGACAGGTGGCCTTCGTGCAGGTTGCCCATGGTGGGCACGAAACCGGTGGAGAGGCTGCCGCGCAGCGTGTCACGCAGGCCGGCGAGGGTGGTGATCACTTGCATGGGGGGCTCCTGCGCCGATCCATCTCTTCAATAGCCGTGCTGCGCTTCGTCCGGGAAGCTGCCGTCCTTCACCGCCGCCACATAGCGCGCCAGACCGTCGGCAATGGAACCGCCTTCGGCCATGAAGTTGCGCACGAAACGTGGCATCCGGCCGCTCGTGACGCCCAGCATGTCGTGCAACACCAGCACCTGCCCGCTGGTGGCGCGGCCGGCGCCGATGCCGATGGTCAGCAGCTGCGGGTTGTCGGCACTCACCGCGGCGGCCACCGTGCTGGGCACGAGTTCGAGCACCAGCATGGCCGCGCCGGCATCGGCCAGCTCGCGTGCGTGGCGCCGCAGCGTGGCGGCACCGGCTTCGTCGCGGCCTTGCACTCGGAAGCCGCCCAGTGCATGCACGCTCTGCGGTGTGAAGCCCAGGTGGGCGCACACCGACACGCCACGTTCGGTGAGAAAGCGCACGGTGTCGGCGGCCCAGGCGCCGCCGCCTTCGAGCTTGACCATCTGCGCACCCGCTGCCATGAGCGCGGCACTGGCGCGCAGCGCTTGCGCCGGGCCTTCCTGGTAGCTGCCGAAGGGCAGGTCGCCGATCAGCCAGGCCTGGCGCAGGCCGCGCGCCACGCAGCCTACGTGGTAGGCCATGTCGTCCAGCGTGACGCCCACCGTGCTGCCCTGGCCCTGGATCACCATGCCCAGCGAGTCGCCCACCAGCACGCAGTCCACGCCGGCGGCGTCGGCCAGCCGGGCGAAGCTGGCGTCGTAGGCGGTGAGCATGGCGATCTTCTCGCCCCGCGCGTTCATTTCGCGCAGGCGGTGCAGCGTCATCGGGCGGGGGGTGGGGGAGGTGGGGTCAGTCACGGTGCCGGCGGCTCCTGCGAGGCGGGTCGTGGGCCGCGGTCCAGGGCGGCCACGGGGAGAGCGCGGAAGTATAGGCAGAAGCCCCTGGGCCACCCGGATCAGGATCGCGTCAGAAATGCATCTGGTACTTTGCGCCGTCGGAGAACAGGCACACGCCCGTGCCCATGGCGGGCCCCGTGATCAGGTACTCGCACTGGGCGTTGATGCCCTGGGCGCCGTAGGCATTGGCGATGCCGCGCCGGCCGGCATAGCTGCGGGTGGTGCGGCCCAGCACCTCGTCGTGGATGCGGCCGAAGCCCGCGAACCCGGCGTCCACGCGGGTGGCCTCGCCCTGCAGGGGCTGGCCGTTGTAGTTGAGGGTAAACGTGCCGCGGCCACCCTGGTTGTCGCTGACCTGGGCCGCCAGCATGCCGGTGCGGTTGGCATGTTCATTGAGCGGATAGAGGCGTGCTTGCAGGACCGCGTTCTGAGAGGCTGCAGCCACGGTCACCGGCATGGGGTAGGGCGCGTCGGCCGAGCGGGTGGATGGGGTCGGCAGCATGGGCCCCCCGGTGCGTGGATCGATCGGGAGCACGTAGCAGCCCGTCAGCGTGGCACCCGCCAGGGCGCAAGCTGCGGCAAGGGAGGGAGACACACGACGCAAGGCAAGAGAGAGGTTGCTCATGGCGGACCTCGGTGACGCGGTTGATGCCGCGCCGCGCAGCTTGGCCTTGATGCCGCGCCAGGGCAATTCGCGGAGCGCGGGTGCCATGTGCCGATACCGACCCAGTCACGGCTTGATACTGCGGGCTGGGTTGAATTCCCGTCAGGCGCTCAGCCGGCGCCGGGCCGCCCCAAGGCGGCTGAGCACCCGCTCGGCGGGTGGCACCGGTACTCCGGTGCCGGGTGCGCACAGTCTCTCAATCGTCGGATTTCAGCGCCAGGGCCCTTGCATACAGGGCATTGCGCGGTGCGCCGGTGGCATCGGCCACGAGCGTGACCGCCTGCTTGAGCGGCAGCGTGGCCATGAGCGCCTGCAGCAGCGGCTCGATGCCGGGGGCCAGGGCCTGGGTGGGTTCGGTGGACAAACCGTGCAGCACCAGCACGAACTCGCCGCGGCTGCGGTGCGGGTCGGCCTCCAGCCACGCGGGCAACTGCGCCGCCTCCAGCGTGACCACGGTTTCGAACTGCTTGGTCAGTTCCCGGCACAGCGTCACCCGCCGGGCCGGGCAGCGCTGCGCCAGTTCACGCAGCAGGGTGGCGATGCGATGCGGCGCCTCGAACAGCACCAGCGTCTGCGGCTCGTCGCACCAGCGTGCCAGCGTGGCGCTGCGTTCGGCGCCCTTGGGCGGCGCAAAGCCGGCGAAGCGGAACCCGGTGCCCTGCACGTCGCCGGCCACGCTCAACGCAGTGACCGCGCTGCTGGCCCCGGGGATCGGCAGCACGCGGTAGCCGGCGGCCACCACGGCCGCCACCAGCCGAGCGCCGGGGTCGCTCACGGCCGGCGTGCCGGCATCGCTGACGTAGGCGACCCGCTCGCCATGGGCCAGCCGTGCGATCACCGCGCCGGCGGCGTCGGCCTCGTTGTGCTCGTGCACGGCCAGCAAGGGCTTGTGCAGGCCCAGGTGGCGCAGCAGGCCGGCGCTCACGCGGCTGTCTTCGCAGGCCAGCGTGTCGGCCAGGCCCAGCACGTGGATGGCACGCAGCGTGAGGTCGGCCAGGTTGCCGATCGGCGTGGCCACGACATAGAGGGTGGCTTTGGGATACTGCTGCCCACCCGCGGCACGGCCGGCGGCCTCCACCAGCGAGGGGCAGTCCGGTGCGGCAAGGTCCGAGGGGGTGGAAGAAGTGGTCACACCGGGGGAGGTGGCATGGACAACAAGGGCAGGGGCCAGGCGGGCCAGAGTACGGGCAAAGGCACGCGCAAGGAACAAGGTGACGAGGCGGAGGCGCAGGCGCTGGTGTATCTGCAGCGTCAGGGGCTGCGCCTGGTCGAGCGCAATTATCGGGTCGCGCTGGGGCCGCGGGTGCGGGCCGGCGAAGTGGACCTGATCCTGCGCGACCGCGATGGCACGCTCGTGTTCGTGGAGGTGCGCCAGCGCGCTGGGCTGTCGCACGGCGGGGCCGCGGCCAGCGTCACCGCCACCAAGCAGCGCCGCATCGTGTTGGCGGCCCGGCACTACCTGCTACGGCAGGCCTCGCCGCCGCCCTGCCGCTTTGACGTGCTGGCCATCGACGGCGAGCAGATGCAGTGGCTGCGGGCCGCGTTCGACGCGGGCAGTTTCTGAGATGTTGGCACCCGGTACCAGGGTACCGGCACCGCCCGCCGAGCGGGTGCTCAGCCGCCTTGGGGCGGCCCGGCGCCGGCTGAGCGCCTGCCGCCGTCAACCCCGTCACGGCGGCTCGCACGTATCAGCCCTGCAGCCCACCGGCCATGGCACCATCCGTTCCCGATGAGCGACACGCCTGTTTCCGACGATGTCTTGATGCGAGCTTTTGCGCAAGGTGATGCCACGGCCTTCGAGCAGATCTATGCACGCCACCACGCCGCGCTCTACCGCTTCGTGCGCCGCGTGCTGGGCCCCGCCTGCGCCGCGCAGGCCGACGAGGTGTTCCAGGACACGTGGCTGAAGGTGGTCAAGGCACGCGCCACCTGGGCGCCGCAGGGCGCGGCGTTCCGCACCTGGCTCTTCACGCTGGCGCACCACCGCGCCATCGACTGCCTGCGCAAGAGCGGTCGCGAGATTTCGGTCGAGCGCGACGAAGAGGACGAGGCCCCCTGGGAGCCTGCCGCCGCGGGCGCCGCCTGGTCGCTGTGGCCAGCGCCGCCTGCCACGTCTGGTGGTGCCGAGGACCAGGTGTTCTGGCGCGCGGCCGGGCAGCGCCTGCTCGATTGCCTGGACACGCTGCCGGCGGCGCAGCGCAGCGTGTTCCTGCTGCACCACGAAGACGGCCTCGCCATGGACGAGCTGGCGCGGGTGCTTGAGCTGGGCTTCGAAACCGCCAAGAGCCGGCTGCGCTATGCCATGAGCAAGCTGCGCACCTGCATGGGCGCCTACCTGCCCGGCGTGGCGCAGGGCAGTGTGCGCGAGGGGGCCGCCACATGAGGCGCTGCCAACATCCCGCCCCGGGCGCTTGGCGCGAAGAGGCCCCACGGTGAGCGACGATCCGCGCGAGGTGCCGCCCGACGCCCATCTCCTGGCTGCGCTGCGGCATGCGCCGGACTGCGAGGCTGCCCCTCCGCCTGGCTTGAGCGCGCTGATCCTGGCGCAGGCGCGGCAAGCCGCGGCAACGCCCCCCCACGTCCCGTGGGCTCGCCGCTGGGGCCAGGCCTTGCAGGCACTGGATCGGTGGCTGCCCCGGCCGGCCCTGGGCGGTGCCGTGGCCACCGTGGCCCTGGCCACCGTGATCGGTGTGATGTGGCGCGGCGGCCCCCCGGTGGAGCGTGGCGAGCCCAGCCTGGCGGATGCCACCGTGCCTGTGGCGGTGCCTGCGGCCCCCGCACAGGCGCCTGCGCCTGCGCCCCTGCAGCAGGCTCCGGCCGGGGACAGCCACAACGAGGCCCCCGCGCCGCAGGCACCCATTGCGGACACCCGCAAGGCGGCCCCGCCCGTTCGGTCGGCCCGCCCGGCGCAGCCGGCGCCCCCAGCCGGCTCCGCGCCGCCCGCGCGCGCCGCCGCCAAGGCACCTGCGGCCGCGCCGGCGCAGGTTGCCGCTGCGGTGCCTGAGGCGTTCCGCTCCGCCGAGTTGGCGGACGTGCTGGCATCGGCCCAGACGGCGGCGTCAGGGGCCTTCGCCCCTGCGTCCGCGCCGGCTCCCCAGCCGCTGGCCGCCGTGCTCGCCGCGCTGCGTGACCAGCCCGCCACGGTCCAGGTGCTGGCCGGGCCGCGAAACCGCCCGCGAGCCGAGGCGCCTTTGGCCTCCGCGGAAGCGGCGCGCGAGCGGCCCGTTGCGGGCGAGCACCTGACCCGCAAGGCGCTGGCCTCTGCCGCCGCCGACACGTCCGACGGCCACGAGTGGCTGGCCCAGGTGGCCCAGGCAGCCGAGGGCCGTTGGCAGCCCGTGGCCACCCCGGTCCTGGCCGCAGGCGAACCCGGCCATGTGATCCAGGTCGGCGGCGTCCCGGCAGGCCGGCTGGTTCTCACCGCCTCAGGCGTGCTGTGGCTGCCCAGTGAGGCTTCCGGGCCCACATGGCAGGCCAGCCTGGACGCGTCCGTGCTGCTGGCCCTGCGCGCCCAGGCGCCTCGCCGCTGACCCGAACCCCGGCTGCGCAGGCCCGGGCTCGCATAATGTCGGATTGCCTTGCGCGTGCACGCGCGGACCCCCCTGCATTCCCACATGTCCGACTCCCACCTGCGCATCCGCGGCGCCCGCACCCACAACCTCAAGAACATCGACCTGGACATCCCGCGCCATGCGCTGGTGGTGATCACCGGGTTGTCCGGTTCCGGCAAATCGTCCCTGGCCTTCGACACGCTCTACGCCGAGGGCCAGCGCCGCTACGTGGAAAGCCTCTCGGCCTACGCGCGGCAGTTCCTGCAGCTCATGGACAAGCCCGACGTGGACGTGATCGAGGGCCTGAGCCCAGCCATCTCCATCGAGCAGAAGGCCACCTCGCACAACCCGCGCTCCACCGTGGGCACGGTGACCGAGATCCACGACTACCTGCGCTTGCTGTACGCCCGTGCCGGCACCCCTTTCTGCCCCGACCACGACCTGCCGCTGCAGGCGCAGAGCGTGGGCCAGATGGTCGATGCCGTGCTGGCCCTGCCCGAAGGCACCCGGCTCATGGTGCTGGCGCCGGTGGTGCGCGACCGCAAGGGCGAGTTCGTCGAGCTGTTCCAGGACATGCAGACCCAGGGCTTCGTGCGCTTCCGGGTCGACGGCGGGGTGTTCGAGGCCGCCGACCTGCCGGCACTCAAGAAGACCGAGAAGCACGACATCGACGTGGTGGTGGACCGCCTGAAGGCCGATCCGACTGCCAAGCAGCGCCTGGCGGAAAGCTTCGAGTCCGCCTTGCGCATTGCCGAAGGCCGGGCCCTGGCGCTGGAGATGGACAGCGGCCGCGAGCACCTGTTCAGCAGCAAGTTCGCCTGCCCGGTGTGCAGCTACTCGCTGGCGGAGCTGGAGCCGCGGCTGTTCTCGTTCAACTCGCCGGTGGGGGCCTGCCCGGGTTGCGATGGCCTGGGCCACGTGACCGCCTTCGATCCCGAGCGCGTGGTGGCCTTCCCGTCGCTCAGCCTGGCCGGCGGCGCGGTCAAGGGCTGGGACCGGCGCAACGCCTACACCTTCTCCATGCTGGAGAGCGTGGCGCGCCACTACAAGTTCAGCGTCGAGCTGCCCTTCGAGAAGCTGGCGGCGGCGCAGCAGAAGGTGCTGCTGCGCGGCTCGGGCGAGGAGGAAATCGCCTTCGTCTACGAGGCCGAGACCGCCTCGGGACGCAAGCGCTCGGTCAAGCGCTCGCACCCCTTCGAGGGCATCATTCCCACCTTCGAGCGCCGCTGGCGCGAGACCGATTCGGCCGCCGTGCGCGAGGAACTGGCCCGCTACCAGGCCGTGCGCGCCTGCCCCGCCTGCGACGGTGCCCGCCTGCGGCGCGAAGCCCGCCATGTGTTCCTGCAGGGCGAAGGCGAGGTCCGGGGCCGGCCGATCTATGACGTGGAGCACGCCACGCTGCGCGATTGCCTGCAGATCTTCGAGGACCTGCGCCTGAAGGGCGCCAAGGCCGAGATCGCCGACAAGGTGGTGCGCGAGATCCGCTCCCGGCTCAAGTTCCTCAACGACGTGGGGCTCAACTACCTGAGCCTGGACCGCAGCGCCGACACCTTGTCGGGCGGCGAGGCCCAGCGCATCCGCCTGGCCTCGCAGATCGGCAGCGGCCTGACCGGCGTGATGTACGTGCTGGACGAGCCCAGCATCGGCCTGCACCAGCGCGACAACGAGCGGCTCATCGGCACCCTGCGGCGCCTGCGCGACCTGGGCAACTCGGTGCTGGTGGTGGAGCACGACGAAGACATGATCCGCGCCGCCGACCACGTGGTGGACATGGGGCCGGGCGCGGGGGTGCACGGCGGGCGCGTCATCGCGCAGGGCACGCCCGCGGAGGTGGAGGCCTGCGAGGAATCGCTCACCGGGCAGTACCTGGCGCACAAGCTGCGCATCGAGCGGCCGACGCGGTCCGGTGACACAGCGGCGGCAGCGGCATTGCCTGCCGCGCCGGGCCGCAGCTCGGACGAGGCCGTCCTGCCGCTGCGCATCGTCAACGCCCGCGGCAACAACCTCAAGGGCGTGACGGTGGCCATTCCGGTGGGTTTGTTCACCTGCGTCAGCGGCGTCTCCGGCTCGGGCAAGTCGACCCTGGTCAACGACACCTTGTACGCCGCGGTGGCGCGCAAGCTCTACCAGAGCCATGCCGAGCCGGCGCCGCACGACGAGATCGAGGGCATCGAGAACTTCGACAAGGTCATCAACGTCGACCAGAGCCCCATCGGCCGCACGCCACGCAGCAACCCGGCCACCTACACGGGCCTGTTCACCCCCATCCGCGAGCTGTTCGCCGAGGTGCCCACCGCGCGCGAACGTGGCTACGGCGCCGGCCGGTTCTCCTTCAACGTGGCCGGCGGCCGCTGCGAGTCGTGCCAGGGCGATGGCGTGCTCAAGGTCGAGATGCACTTCCTGCCCGACGTGTACGTGCCTTGCGACGTGTGCCACGGCAAGCGCTACAACCGCGAGACGCTGGAGGTGCTTTACAAGGGCCGCAACATCAGCCAGGTGCTCGACCTCACGGTGGAGGCGGCGAACGAGTTCTTCAGCGCCGTGCCGTCCATCGCGCGCAAGCTGCAGACCTTGCTGGACGTGGGCCTGGGCTACATCACCCTGGGCCAGAGCGCCACCACGCTGTCCGGCGGCGAAGCGCAGCGCGTCAAGCTGGCGCTGGAGCTCAGCAAGCGCGACACCGGCCGCACCCTGTACGTGCTGGACGAGCCCACCACCGGCCTGCACTTCCACGACATCCGCCTGCTGCTGCGCGTGCTGCACCAGCTGCGCGACGCCGGCAACACCATCGTGGTGATCGAGCACAACCTGGACGTCATCAAGACGGCCGACTGGGTCATCGACATGGGGCCGGAGGGCGGTGGCGGGGGCGGCACGGTGGTGGCCGCGGGCACGCCGGCGGAGGTGGCGGTGCACCCGGCCAGCCACACCGGGCGGTTCCTGCTGCGCCTACTTGAACTAGGCTGAGAGTGTGGGCACCCGGCACCGGGGTACCGGCGCCGGCTGAGCGGCGCTCGGCGCCCCGGTATTGCACTTGCCTTCCGCAAGGTCGCGGCGCAGGCCGGCCCTGGGCCGGCCGGTCACCTCATAGACTCGCGCAACCAGGCGTTCCGGCGCCAAGGCGCCTGGTTGCCCTCAAACCAGGAGACCCTGCCATGCCCCCGATCGACTACTACTTTGCCCCCCAATCGCCCTGGACCTACCTGGGCCACCTGCGCTTCTGGGACATTGCGCGCGCGGCGAAGGCCGAGATCCGCGTGCTGCCGGTGGACCTGGGCGGCAAGGTGTTCCCGGTCTCCGGCGGCCTGCCGCTGGCCAAGCGCGCGCCGCAGCGCCAGGCCTACCGGCTGGTGGAGCTGCAGCGCTTCAGCGACTGGCTGCACGCTCCCATCAACCTGCAGCCCAAGTACTTTCCGGTGGCCGCGGACGACGCTGCGCGGCTGATCACGGCAGTGGCCCTGCACGACGGCGCCGAGCCGGCCATGCACATCGCCGATGCGGTGTTGCGCGCCGTGTGGGTGGAGGAGCGCCACATTGCCGACGAGGCCACCCTGGCGGCCCTGCTGGCGGAGCGCGAATTGCCGGCACGGCGGCTGGAGGATTCGCACAGCCAGGCGGTGCAGGAGCGCTACGAGTTCAACACGCAGGCGGCCATCGAGGCCGGCGTGTTCGGTGCGCCCAGCTACGTGGTGGACGGGGAGATCTTCTGGGGGCAGGACCGGCTGGACTTCCTGGAGCGGCGCCTGGCGCGGGGCTGAGCCGCAACGAAGGCGCTCGGCGGAGCCGGTGCAGCCCCAAAGAAAAAGCCCGGCAGAGCCGGTGCAGCACCCAAGAAAAAGCCCGGCAGAGCCGGGCTTTGAGGGGGATGCGGTGCGAACTGCCTGATTACTTCAGGTGGCTGCTGATCATCTTGGTCATCTCGAACATCGAAGCCTGGGTCTTCTTGAAGATCTCCTTGAGCTTCGCGTCGGCGTTGATCATGCGCTTGTTCACCGCGTCCTGCAGTTTGTTCTTCTTGATGTAGTCCCACACCTTCTTGGTCACCTCGGTGCGGGGCAGCGGCCGGTCGCCCACGATGGCAGCCAAAGCGGCGCTCGGGGTCAGGGCCTTCATGAACGCAGCGTTGGGGGTGCGCTTGACCTTGGGCTTGGCGGCTTTCACCGCCTTGGTTGCCTTCTTGGCCGTCGTGACCTTCTTCGCTGCAGGTACCTTCTTCGCCGGTGCTGCCTTCTTCGTTGCCGTCACCTTCTTGGCGACGGCCTTCTTTGCCGTCACCTTCTTCGCCGCCACTTTTTTGGCGGCCTTCTTCGCAGTTGCCATGTCAATACTCTCCATCAAGAGGTTGTTGATGTGCCGGCGTCCGGCGTCAACCACATAGAGTCGACATTCTCAAGAAGCACCGTGCGCGCGAATGGTACTGCGTGAGCCCCTCATTGAGAAGCCGTTTTCCCTCTGAGAACATGATTTCTACAGAGGGGACGCATGGATGTGTGGCCCTCAGGCGTCATGCACGCTTCCATAGGGCGCTCATAGGGCGGTTCATAGGGCGTTCAGAGGCAGGCTACGATGCCGCGCATGGGACAACGCCTCACACAGATCGCAACACGTACCGGGGACGATGGCAGCACGGGCCTGGGTGATGGCACCCGGGTCGGCAAGGACCATCTGCGCGTGCACGCCATGGGCGACGTGGACGAGCTGAACTCGCACCTGGGCGTGCTGCTTGCCGAGCCCTTGCCGGACGACGTGCGCGAGCTGCTGGTGACTGTGCAGCACGAGCTGTTCAACCTGGGGGGCGAGCTGTCGATCCCGGGCTATGAGTTGGTGAAGGCCGATGCGGTGTTGCGGCTGGACGAGGCGCTGGCGCATTACAACGCCGCCTTGCCGCGCCTGCAGGAGTTCATCCTGCCGGCCGGCACCCGCAGCGCGGCGGTCGCGCACGTGTGCCGCACGGTGGCCCGCCGCGCCGAGCGGGCACTGGTTGCGCTGGCCGCGCAAGAGCCCGTGAAGGAGGCGCCGCGGCAGTACCTCAACCGCCTGAGCGACCTGCTGTTCGTGCTGGCCCGCGTGCTGAACCGCGCCAACCTCGATGGGCTCGGCGGGGACGACGTCTACTGGCAGAGCGAGCGGCTCAAGCGCGAAGCGTCATAGGCGTACGAGCTGTCGCGCCCAGATAGGCATGCCACAGCCCAGCCAAGCGGACACCGCGGATGCGGCTTCGCCGGTCCGCTGGTGTGGCCTTGCAGGCCGCGCCGGCGCTTGCAAGCGCCGGCTCTTCGCGAGGCGGAGAACAGTCCGCAGGGGACTGTCTCCGTCCACGCTCAGCCCCCTCGGGGGAGGCGGCCGCAGGCCGCTTCGGGGGGACCCATTCACCGCCGCGCTTTCACGGCCTCGCTCAGCACCTCCAGCACCTCCAGCGAGTCGTCCCAGCCCAGGCAGCCGTCGGTGATGCTGCGGCCGTGGTCCAGCTTGGTCGGATCGTCCTTGCCGGGGCTGAACTTCTGGCTGCCCTCGTGCAGGTGGCTCTCGACCATCACGCCGAAGATGCAGCGGCTGCCGGCCTTCATCTGCGCGGCGATGTCGCGCGCCACCTCGACCTGACGCTGGTACTGCTTGCTGGAGTTGGCGTGCGAGCAGTCGATCATCAGGTTGCAGTCCAGCTTGGCGGCCTCGATCTCCTGGCAGGCGGCGGCCACGCTGGCGGCGTCGTAGTTGGGCGCCTTGCCGCCGCGCAGGATCACGTGGCAGTCCTTGTTGCCATGTGTTTCGACGATGGCGACCTGGCCGTTCTTGTGCACCGACAGGAAGTGGTGCGGCCGCGCCGCGGCCTGGATCGCGTCGAGGGCGATGCGGATGTTGCCGTCGGTGCCGTTCTTGAAGCCGATGGGAGCCGACAGCCCCGAGGCCAGCTCGCGGTGCACCTGACTCTCGGTCGTGCGCGCGCCGATGGCGCCCCAGCTGATGAGGTCGCCGATGTACTGCGGCGAGATCACGTCCAGGAACTCGCTGCCGGCCGGCATGCCCAGGCGGTTGATCTCCAGCAGCAGCTGGCGGGCGATGCGCAGGCCTTCGTCGATGCGGAAGCTCTCGTCCAGGTAGGGGTCGTTGATGAGGCCCTTCCAGCCGACCGTGGTGCGCGGCTTCTCGAAGTACACCCGCATCACGATCTCCAGCGTGTCGGCGTAGCGGCGGCGCTGTTCGGCCAGGCGGCGCGCGTACTCCAGCGCGGCGTGCGGGTCGTGGATCGAGCAGGGTCCGATGATCAGCAGCAGGCGGTCGTCCTTGCGCTGCATGATGCGGCGCACGGTCTGGCGGGTCTCGCCGATCAGCTTCTCGATCGGCGTGCCGGCGATCGGGAAGAAACGGATCAGGTGTTCCGGCGGAGGCAGCGGCGTCACGTCGCGGATCCTCTGGTCGTCGGTCTGGCTGGTCTTTTCGCTGAGCGAGTAGCCATAGGGACCCTCCGTGGCGGTGGAAGGGCCGGTGGTGCTGCTGCGAGGGCTCATGGGGGGTTCTCCTGGTGGGTCCTGGGGTGTGCCCCAAGCGCTGCGGGCAAAAAAAAACCGCCGGGTGTTCCGGCGGTTCCTTGAGATTCGTTGCGCTTGGTGGGTGTTGCTTCAGCTACGCGCGTTCGCCTCTCTCTGGCCGCCGGTGACGGGCGAGAACCAAAAGTAGGCAAAGTAATAGGAAGCGGCGCGCATGACTTCGCGAATGTAGGGGGTGGGGCTGCGTGGCGTCAAGTCCTGGCCTTGTCCAAGCCCGTCCATGCGGCGCAGCGACCACCACGCCCCATGGACCTTATCTCCCTCGGGGCTCTCAAGCCAACGCCAAGGCCATCAGGTGCCGCCGCTCCGCGGCGTGGCCGCCGGTGCGCCGTCTTCGGCAGATTTCCCCAGGCTGCGGATGCGCTCGCTTGCGGCCTGCCACTGATCTTCCGGCAGGTGGTGGACCAGTTCACGCAGCGCGGCCATCGGCTCTTCGCGGTACTCCGGCGGCAATTTCGCGGTCGCCTCGCAGACCCATTCCATCATCAGTTTCCGCCCCCCCGGATTAGGGAAGTGGCAAATGCCGCGCGACAAGGCCGCCAGAGGCCCGCCGCGGCGGGCCTCTGGCAACTCCTTAGACCAGGCGAGGCCCGCGTGGATTTCTGTAGCCACCCAAACCGGCGGCAGCACGTGGAGTTGCTCCAGCAGTCCTATCCGCAGGGCCTCGCCATGTGGCTGCGGCAATTGGGGCGCAATTTCCCGAGCGACTGCGAAAAAAAGCGGCCGTTCGATCTTCGGCAGGTTGCCAATGCACTCCCCCGCTGCCCCCATCGCTGCGACTATGTGGCTCTTACCCTGTTCGCGCGACTCGCTCAATGCGGTGATGGCGTCCCTGAACTCCATCGGGGTGCGGGCTCGCTGCACAGGCGCCGCAAGGCGAAGCACCTGCTGGCGAAACAACTCGCGAAACACCTTCAGTTGCGGAGCCAACGCGGCATGGGTGTACTTATCGACCAAGGCCAGGCTGGCCGTGTCGCGGCCGGCAAGTTCCCGGCCGATGAGATCCAGCGCCAGGGCCGGCAGATACGGCTGCCCTTCGCTTTGCATAGGCAAGGATGATGCCCCGCCCTTGCGCCATGACGAGCTGTTGCCGGGCGCTCCCTCGGCGAGGCCCTCGCCGCTCGAAATCAATACCGGCAGCGGCTGCTGTGGCGCTGCGCCACCGGCTACGGGGCGGCCGGCCGCAAGAGGTATTGGCAGCCCCGACGGCACCGTTTGTCGTAGAGAGCCGGCCACCTGGCTGTGCACGAGGGCTGGGGTGGCAGACTGGAAAGCAGTGGATTGCACAGGAGGATTGGCAGGCCGTCGGATCATGGAAACCCCAGCGAGAACATCGCAGATTCGCGAACTCCATGATGCTGGCGGGTTGGGCAACGGCCCGCAGATGCAGGCCGAAGCATCGCGGTGCCATGCGAAGCGTGTGCCAGGAGCCACCCCGCATTCAGCCTGCCTGACCCAAAAAGGAACTCCCGGCGTTGCCGGGAGTGGCTCTGGACGTTTGACTCCAGGGGGCGTTGACTCAACCCGTCCCGCCCACCGTCAGCCCGTCGATGCGCAGCGTGGGCTGCCCCACGCCCACCGGCACACTCTGGCCTTCCTTGCCGCAGGTGCCCACGCCGCTGTCGAGTTCCATGTCGTTGCCGACCAGGCTGACCCGGGTGAGCGCGTCCGGCCCGTTGCCGATGATGGTGGCGCCCTTGACGGGGTACTGCACGCGGCCGTTCTCGACCCAGTAGGCCTCGCTGGCGGAGAACACGAACTTGCCGCTGGTGATGTCCACTTGCCCGCCGCCGAAGTTGGTGGCGTACAGGCCGCGCTGGATGGACGCGACGATCTCGTCCTTGGGGGTGTTGCCGCCCAGCATGTAGGTGTTGGTCATGCGCGGCATGGGCACGTGGGCGTAGCTCTCGCGCCGGCCGTTGCCGGTGGGCGCCACCTTCATGAGGCGGGCATTCATGGAGTCCTGGATGTAGCCCTTCAGGATGCCGTCTTCGATGAGCACGTTGCGCTGCGAAACCTGGCCTTCGTCGTCCACGTTGAGCGAGCCGCGCCGGTCGGCCAGGGTGCCGTCGTCCAGCACGGTCACGCCCTTGGAGGCCACCCGCTGGCCGATGCGGCCGCTGAAGGCACTGGAGCCTTTGCGGTTGAAGTCGCCCTCCAGCCCGTGGCCGATGGCCTCGTGCAGCAGGATGCCGGGCCAGCCGGGGCCTAGCACCACGGTCATTTCGCCAGCGGGGGCGGGGCGGCTTTCGAGGTTGGTGAGGGCCGAGTTGACGGCCTCGTCCACGTACTTGGCGATCATCTGGTCGTGGAAGTAGCCCAGCCCGAAACGCCCGCCGCCGCCCGCGGTGCCCATCTCGCGGCGGCCGTCTTGTTCGGCGATCACAGTCACGGACAGGCGCACCAGCGGCCGTACGTCGGCGGCCAAGGTGCCGTCGGCGCGCGCCACCAGCACCACGTCGTATTCACCGGCCAGGCCTGCCATGACTTGCACCACGCGCGGGTCCTTGGCACGGGCCAGCTTTTCCACCAGCTCCAGCAAGGCCACCTTCTGCGTGCTGTCCAGCGTGGCGATGGGATCCATGGGGGTGTAGAGCGTGCGGCTGCCCGGTACCTTGTGGGGGGTGTCCACCTTCACGCGCCGGCTCTGGCCGGCGGCGGCGATGGTGCGCACGGTGCGCGCCGCATCGAGCAAGGCCGCCTCGGAGATGTCGTCGGAATAGGCAAAAGCGGTTTTCTCACCGCTGACCGCCCGCACGCCCACGCCCTGGTCGATGCTGAAGCTGCCGCTCTTGACGATGCCTTCCTCCAGGCTCCAGCCTTCGCTGCGCGTGTACTGGAAGTACAAGTCGGCGTCGTCGATACGATGTTCGGCCATGGTGTTGAGCGCACGCCTGAGCGCCGCGTCGTCCAGGCCGTACGGGTCGAGCAGCAGCGCACGGGCCGTGGCCAGCCGCTCCAGGGTGGGTTCGCGTGAAATCATCGGCTGATTCTAGGAGTGTGGCCATGCCCTTGGGGCTGAAAATGACTGCACGTTCTGTAGCGCAACGCAAGGTTTTCAGCACAATCCACCCCCATATGACGCTCACCGAGCTTCGCTATATCGTCGCCGTGGCCCGCGAGCGCCACTTCGGCCGCGCCGCGGAGGCGTGCTTCGTGTCGCAACCCACCTTGAGCGTGGCGATCAAGAAGCTCGAAGAGGAGTTGGACGTCAAGCTCTTCGAGCGCGGCGGTAGCGAGGTCAGCGTCACGCCGCTGGGCGAGGAGATCGTGCGCCAGGCCCAGGCCACGCTGGAGAGCGCGCAGTCCATCAAGGAACTGGCGCGCCGCGGCAAGGACCCGCTGGCCGGGCCGCTGCGCCTGGGCATCATCTACACCATCGGGCCCTACCTGCTGCCCGACCTCGTCAAGCAAGCCATCGCCCGCGTGCCGCAGATGCCGCTCATGCTGCAGGAGAACTTCACCGTGCGCCTGCTGGAGATGCTGCGCACCGGCGAACTGGACTGCGCCATCCTGGCCGAGCCCTTTCCGGACACCGCGCTGGCCATTGCGCCCTTGTACGACGAGCCGTTCATGATCGCCGTGCCCGAGGGCCATGCCCTGGGCAAGCGCAAGAGCGTGCCGGCGCTGGAGCTGAAGGCCGAGACCATGCTGCTGCTGGGCACCGGGCACTGCTTCCGCGACCACGTGCTGGAGGTCTGCCCCGAGTTCGCCCGCTTCGCCAGTGACGCCGAGGGCATCCGCAAGAGCTTCGAGGGCTCGTCGCTGGAGACCATCAAGCACATGGTGGCCTCGGGCATGGGCGTGACGGTGGTGCCGCTGCTGAGCGTGCCGCCGGCCGCGCTGCTGCGCGGTGCCAGCAAGGGCGACGAAGACGCGCCGCTCTTGCGCTATGTGCCGTTCGCCGACCCCATCCCGTCGCGCCGCGTGGTGCTGGCCTGGCGCCGCTCGTTCACGCGCTACGAGGCCATTGCGGCCCTGCGCAACGTCATCTACGCCTGCAAGCTGCAGGGCGTGACGCGCCTCACTGAGTAGGCCCTCCGGGGCAGCCTGGCCCCTCCCAAAAGATTGATGCAATCGATGGGGTGTTGATTTTCAATCGTCACTGGCTATCAGGTGCGCGTATCGTCCTGTTCATGCCCAGCGCGGCCCCGCGCCGCGGTGTCACCCCAGCCAGAAGGAGATCCCCATGTCCGACGCCTCTCGCCTTACCACCGCTTCCGGCATCCCGGTGGCCGACAACCAGAACTCGCTGAGCGCCGGCCCGCGCGGCCCGCTGCTGCTGCAGGACTTCCACCTGATCGAGAAGCTGCAGCACTTCAACCGCGAGCGCATCCCTGAGCGCGTGGTGCATGCCAAGGGGTCGGGTGCCTACGGCACGTTCACGGTGACGCACGACATCAGCCAGCTCACGAGCGCGCGGGTGTTTGCGGAAGTCGGCAAGCAGACCCAGACCTTCGTGCGCTTTTCCACCGTGGGCGGTGAACGCGGCAGCGCCGACACCGAGCGCGACCCGCGCGGCTTTGCGCTGCGCTTCTATACGGAAGACGGCAACTGGGACCTGGTGGGCAACAACACGCCCATGTTCTTCATCAAGGACCCGATCAAGTTCCCCGACTTCGTGCACACCCAGAAGCGCGACCCGCAAAGCAACCTCAAGTCGCCCACCATGATGTGGGACTTCTGGTCGCGCGCCCCCGAGTCGCTGCACCAGGTCACCATGTTGTTCTCCGACCGCGGCACGCCCGACGGCTACCGCCACATGGACGGGTTCGGCAGCCACACCTACAGCCTCATCAACGCGGCCGGCGAGCGCGTCTGGGTCAAGTGGCACTTCAAGACCTGCCAAGGCATCAAGAACCTGTCGGCCCAGGAGGCCGGCCGGCTGGCCGGCGCGGACCCGGACCACGCGCAGCGCGACCTGTTCAACGCCATTGCCGGCGGCGACTTCCCCAAGTGGGACGTGTTCATCCAGGTGATGCGCGAAGACCAGCGCGTGGCCTGGGAGCGCAAGACCGGCTGGAACGCGTTCGACCTCACCAAGGTCTGGCCGCACAGCGACTTCGCGCGCATCCCGGTGGGTGTGCTGGAGCTGAACCGCAACCCCGGCAACTACCACGCCGAGGTGGAGCAGGCGGCGTTTTCGCCCGCCAACCTGGTACCGGGCATGGGCTACAGCCCCGACAAGATGCTGCAGGGGCGCTTGTTCGCCTACCACGACGCGCAGCTCTACCGCGTGGGCACCAACCATCAGCACCTGCCGGTGAACCAGCCGCGCTGCCCCTTCCACAACCAGCAGCGCGACGGCGCCATGGCCATCCAGAACGGCGGCTCGGCCGTCAACTACGCCCCGGTCGAGGCCGCAGGCACGCGCCCGCAGGGCTTTGGCCACGGCGACCCGGGCTGGGTGCTGGACGGCGCTGCCGGGCGCTACGACGCCCGCGGCAGCGAAGACGACTTCACGCAGGCCGGCAACCTGTTCCGGCTGTTGCCGGCGGCTGAACGGCAGAACCTGCTCGACAACATCGCCGGGGCGATGCAGGGCGTGGCGGCGGAGATCCAGCAGCGCCAGCTGGCGCACTTCGACCGGGCCGACCCGGCCTACGGTGCCGGGGTGCGGGCGGCGTTGAGCGGCCTGGGTGCACTGAAAAGCTGAGGATGAACCGGTGCGCCCCGGCCCTGCGGCTGCAAGGCCGGGGCGCACTCCGGTAGAGTCAAATGCCTCCCCGCCACCATTTCATGAGGGTTTGACACCATGGCAAACACCCACGCGCCCACGCCGATCAACATCGGTATCAGCACCGAGGACCGTGCCGCCATCACGCAGGGCCTGAGCCGCCTGCTGGCCGACACCTACACGCTGTACCTCACCACCCACAACTTCCACTGGAACGTGACCGGGCCGCAGTTCAACAGCCTGCACGCCATGTTCATGACCCAGTACACCGAGCTGTGGAACGCGGTGGACCCGATCGCCGAGCGCATCCGCTCGCTGGGGCACCCGGCGCCGGGTTCGTATGCGCAATTCACCAAGCTCAGCTCGCTGCCCGACGCACCCGCCGTGCCGCCCAAGGCCGAGGAGATGGTGCGGGTGCTGATGCAAGGCCACGAAGCCGTGGCACGCACGGCGCGCGAGGCGTTTCCGGCCGCGGAGCGGGCCAACGACCAGCCGACTGCGGACCTGCTGACACAGCGGCTGGACATTCACGAGAAAACGGCCTGGATGCTGCGCTCGGTGCTGGAGGTCTGAGGCACAGAGGCCGCGAGGGCACGCTACATTGCGCTTGCGGTTCCTCCGCCCCAAGAATTCTGCGGGTTCCTTGCCTCGTGCAGTGTGCTCGCGCTGCGGGGTTTCCCCGTGGTCGTTTCCGTAGTCAGGCCTTGCGTCGCGTGAGCCCCTCCTCGCCTCTGGCGCGGAAACGCTCACGCATCACCGGCAGGTTGGGGCGGGGGCCGCACCCACACTGAGCCCCTGTGCCCGTATCGCCCCGTTTGTTCGTCGCTCTCGGCCTGGCGCGTGCCCTGCTCGCCGGGCCGCGCCAACTCCATGGCATGGCGGCGCGGGTCGAAGCCGCCTTGGGCGAACACTCCCCCTGGGCGGCCGATCTGTGTGCCGCGCTAATGGGCCGGCCGCTGGGTCTGTGGGCCTTGCTCACGGTTCCCCGTCTGGCACAGCAACTGCGGCGCGAGCCCGCCTTCGTTGCGGCGTTCGAATCGGACTGGCCGCCGGTGCTGCGCTGCCCTGTGCTCACGCCGGAGCGCATGCGCCCCGCGCCGCTGGGTCTGGATCACTGTGCCGTGCCCGTGCTCACCGGCTTCGGCGAGGTGGCTGCCTGGCTGGGACTGGACACTCCGGACCTGGAGCCCTACGTGGCCTGCCCACCGCGGCAGCGCCGGGCCGACCTGGCGTGGCAGCACTACCGCTGGCGCTGGTGGCCCAAACCTGCCGGTGGCGTGCGCCTGCTGGAAGTGCCGCGCCCGCGCTTGAAGGCCTTGCAGCGGCGCGTGCTCGATGACCTGCTGGACCGCCTGCCGGTGCACGAGGCCGCCTGCGGCTTCGTCCGCGGGCGCGGCCTGATGGACCACGCCACCCTGCACGCGGGGCAGGCAGTGCTGCTGCACTTCGACCTGCGTGACTTCTTCGGCAGCGTGCCCGCCGCCCGCGTGCATGCCGTGTTCGCGACGCTGGGCTACCCACCGGGCGTGTGCCGCGTGCTCACCGCCTTGCTGACCAGCCGCGTGCCCGAGCCGGTGCTGCAGCGGCTGCGCGACGAGGGCCTGATCGACTGGCCGCAGGCCCAGCGCCTGCGCGATGCCCACCTGCCGCAAGGCGCGCCCACGTCGCCGGCCCTGGCCAACCTGTGCGCCTTCGGCCTGGACCTGCGGCTCGACGGCCTGGCCCACGTGCTGGGGGCACGCTACAGCCGCTATGCCGACGACCTGGTGCTGTCCGGCCCGCCCGCGTTGCGTGCGCGGGCGGCGGCCATCGAGGGGCGCGTCGGCGCCATCGTGCGCGAGGAAGGGTTCCGCCTCAACCACCGCAAGACGCACGTGGGCACGCAGGCCGGCGCCCAGCGGGTGTGCGGCGTGGTGGTGAACCAGCAGCCCAACTTGCCGCGCCGGGACTTCGACCGCCTGAAGGCCTTGCTGCACCGCTGCACCGTGCACGGGCCCGCGGCACAGAACACCGCGGGCGCGCCCGACTTCCGGGCCCACGTGATGGGCCAAGTCGGGTGGGCTGCGCAGGTCAATCCGGCCAAGGCGGTGCGGCTGCAAGCCCTGCTGGCGCGCATCGACTGGGGGCGGTGACCGGCTTACCGCAATGGAATGGCTTATGCATGTCCGCCGCCACCTTGACCCACCGCGGAGGTTCCCATGCTGACCAGCACCACCACGTCGTTCGCCCACGTCAAGCCCGATGACACCGGCTGGCGCAGCGATGGCCTGCGCGACTTCTTCCTCTACAAGGACCTGGGCATCGAACAAGCCACCGGCGGCAAGGTGCTGGCCCAACTGGTGAAGGCCAACATGGCGCCCCAAAAGGGCACCGGCTGGCACCGGCATGAAGCGGAGTTCCATATCGTGATCATGACCCAGGGCTGGGCCAAGTTCATGTATGGGGACCAGGAGACGCTGGTGTCGGCCGGCGACTGCGTGCACCAGCGCCCGGGCATCGTGCACTACCTGTTCGACTACTCGCCGGACATGGAGTACCTGGAGATCGTGGCGCCGGCCGACTTCAAGACCGTGGACATGCCGGCGCCTTGCGAGGTGCCGGTGCCCTCAACGTGGGGTTGACTGCGACCGGGGCCGGGCGTGGAGTTCAGAACTCCATGTCCAGCTCTTCAATCTCCTCCGGCTCCAGCTTGGCCGCCGCGACCCATTCCTGCATCTCCGGCATGGCCATGATGGTCTGGCAATACAGGATGCAGGGCTTGTTGAGCTTCACGCCGTAGGTCAGGAAGCGCGTCACCACCGGCGCGTACATCGCGTCGGCCATGCCGCGCTGCGCGCCGAAGAGGAACGGCCCGCCATAGGTGGCCAGGCACTCGGTCCAGATATCGACCACGCGGTCGATGTCGGGTTGCGCACCGGCCCAGATCTTGAACCCGGGGTACTGGTGCTTCAGGTTCATCGGCAAGGCCGCGCGCAGGTTGGCGAAGCCTGAATTCATTTCGCCGCTGACCGAGCGGCAGTGCGCGCGGGCAATGCGATCGTCGGGCATCAAGCCGGCATCAGGCTTGATCTCGTTCAGATACTGCGCAATGGCCAGCGTATTCCAGACCTTGGCGCCCTCATGTGTGAGACATGGCACACGAATTGACGGCGCTAGCAAGAGCAGTTCCTTGCGTGCGTCGGGGTCGTCGGGCGACACTAAGACTTCGTCGAACTCCAAGCCAGCAAAGCGGGTCATGAGCCAGCCGCGCAACGACCACGACGAGTAGTTCTTGCTCGAGAGCGTGAGCGTGGCCCGGGTGACAGTGGTCATGGCCTCGGCCTTCGGCTCAGGCCTGGCCGCAGGGCGCTTACGCGCTATGGCAGGCGGGGCACGGTGGGTGGTGGGCATGCGTTCCTCCGGGAGTCAATGAAGGGCCGTTTCCGAGTTGACTCAACCCCCTCGGGGCGGATGACGCAGGGCGCCGACCGGGGGTATACGTGAACTGCAGGGACTGCTCGGGCAGGTGGCAGTGAGCACGGCACTTGCAAGTGATGTGCCAGTGCACTGACACAGGGCGCGGTGCACGCGCGCAGGCTTGCCGTTGAGACTGGCGCCAGTCGTCACCCAGGCGTCCCGACCGATTCCACCGGAGACTGCACGATGTATCACGCCTACCAGGCACATTCTGACTTGATGTGGCCGGCTCGCACACTGGCCGGCGCCGCCGCGCCGATCCTCATGAACCCCCACCTCGGCGCAGGCGAGCATGCCCCGCACCGGCACGCGGCGGCGGCCTGCGAAGTGTTCAAGCTCGCCGAAGTGCGGCACCGGCGCCCGGACTGGGGCATCCCCCAGGTCACGGCGCACGGCCAGGCGTTCGAGGTGGTGGAGCAGGAGGTGCACCGCACCCCCTTTGCCACCTTGCTGCGCTTCCACAAGCCCGCCGCGCCACCGCAGCCGCGCGTGCTCATCGTGGCGCCCATGTCCGGCCATTTCGCCACCTTGCTGCGCGACACCGTGCGCACGGTGCTGGCCGACCACGACGTCTACATCACCGACTGGCACAACGCCCGCGACGTGCCGCTCACGGCCGGCCGCTTCGGCCTGGACGAGTACATCGAGCACCTGATGCAGTGGCTGGCGGACATAGGCCCGGGCGCCCACCTCATGGCGATCTGCCAGCCCTGCGTGGCGGCGCTGGCCGCGGTGGCCTTGATGTCCGAAGACGAGCACCCCGCCACGCCGGCCAGCCTCACGCTGATGGCCGGGCCGATCGACTGCCGCGTCAGCCCCACCGAGGTCAACAAGCTGGCCATGAGCAAGCCGATCGACTGGTTCGAATCCAACCTCATCAGCCGCGTGCCCTGGCGCTACCCGGGGGCCGGCCGGCGCGTGTACCCCGGCTTCGTGCAGCTCACGGCGTTCATGAGCATGAACCGTGAGCGGCACCTGAACGCCTTTCGCGACTACTACCTGCACCTGGTGCGGCAGGAGCACGACAAGGCGCTGGCCACGCGCAGCTTCTACGAGGAGTACATGGCCGTGGCCGACCTGCCGGCCGAGTTCTACCTGGAGACGGTGCAGCGGGTGTTCCAGGAGTACGCGCTGCCGCGCGGCGAGCTGTTCTACCGCGGCCGGCGCGTGGATCCGTCGGCCGTGCGCCGCACGGCGCTGATCACCGTGGAGGGCGAACGCGACGACATCTGCGCCATCGGCCAGACGATGGCGGCGCAAGATTTGTGCGGCAAGCTGCGGCCCTACATGCGGACCCACTACGTGCAGCCGGGCGTGGGGCACTACGGGGTGTTCAGCGGGCGGCGCTGGCAGAACCAGATCTATCCGCTGGTGCGCGACGTGATCCACGTGTCGCAGTGAGGGTGGGCAGGGCCGAGCGCCGGGCCGCTCCCAAGCCGGCCCGCATCCCCGCGGGGGATCGGTCGATGTACCCATCGAGCGAGGGGCTGTCACTGCCGGCTTAGCGCTGGCTCCGGTGTGCCCAGCCGGTGGTGCGCCGTTCCACCAGCGCGAACAGCTCGACCATGCCCATCGCCATCGCCCCGATCACCACCAGCCCCGCGAAGGCCAGCCCCATCTGCATGCTGGAGCCGGCGCTGATGAGCAGGTAGCCGATGCCTTCGTTCGAGGCCGTCATTTCGCTGACCGTGGTGCCCACGAAGGCCAGGGTGATGGCCACCTTGAGGGCACCATAGAAATGCGGCAGCGAGCGCGGCAAGCCCACCTTCACCAGCACGTCGCGGCGGGTGGCGCCCAGTACCCGCAGCACGTCTTCCAGCTCGGGCTCCAAGGTGGCCAGGCCTGTTGCGATGTTCACGGTGATGGGGAAGAAGCTGATCAGGAAGGCTGTGAGCACTGCCGGGCCGGCACCGATGCCGAACCACACCACCAGGATGGGCACGAAGGCTGCCTTGGGCAGCGCGTTGAAGGCCGCCAGCAGCGGGTAGAGGGCGGCATAGGCCGCGCGCGAACTGCCGATCAGTGCGCCCAGCAGCCCGCCCACCACGATGGCAAGCGCAAAGCCCAGCATCGTGACCCAGAAGGTGCGCCAGGCGTGCATGGCAATCGTGGCGTGGAACTCGATCAGTTGCCCGGCGATGCGCGTCGGCCGCGGGAAGATGAACTCGCTGACCTGGAAGGCCGCGCAGACCCCCTCCCACAGCGCCAGCACGGCCAGCAGCAGCAACCAGGGCGCCAGCCGTTCCAGGGGCCGGCGCAAAGCCGTGGTGCGACTCATTGCGGCGCCTCGGCCGGCTGGCGCAGGGCGCCGATGTGCGCCCGCAACTCGTGCACGATGTCCGTGAAGCCACGGCTGTAGGTGAGTTCCAGGTCGCGCGGGCGCGGCAGGGCTATGTGGCGCCGCGCGACGATGCGGCCGGGGCTGCGGCTCATCACCAGCACCGTGTCGGCCAGGTAGACGGCCTCGCGCAGGTCGTGGGTCACGAGGATCACGTTGAACTGCCGCGCCGCCCACAGGTCGCGCAGCGTGTTCCAGAGTTCCTCGCGCGTGAAGGCGTCGAGCGCGCCGAAGGGCTCGTCCAGCAGCAGCATGCGGGGTTCGTGGATCAGCGCGCGGCACAGGCTGGCGCGCTGCTGCATGCCGCCGGAAAGCTGCCAGGGGAACTTGTCTTCATAACCGCCCAGGCCCACGCTGCGCAGCAACTGGCGCGCGCGCTCCTCGAACTCGGCGCGTTTGGTTTTCCACTGCGAGCGGTACGGCTCGACGATCTCCAGCGGCAGCAGCACGTTGCGCAGCGTGCTGCGCCAGGGCAGCAGGCTGGGTGCCTGGAAGGCCATGCCGGCAATGCGCAGCGGCCCGCTGACCGAGTGGCCCTCGACCAGGATGCGGCCCTTGCTGGGCCGCTTCAGGCCGGTGGCGAGCTTCATGAACGTGCTCTTGCCGCAGCCGGACGGCCCGACGATGGCGAGGAACTCACCCGGGCGCACGGCCAGGTCGATGGCCTCGACGGCAAACTGGCCCTGGGCTAGCAAGTCGTCGTCGTAGGCGAGCCAGACGTCCTGGAAGTCGATGAAGGCCGGGTCCGCCATGGGCCGCCTTATTTGCCCGCCGCGCCGAAGATGTTGCGTTCGGCCGCCGCCGGCAGGTAGGCGGCGGACCACACCGCTTCAGGCGCAATGCGCGCCTTGGTGTTGAAGGCATCGGCCACCTGGGTGGCCATCAGCGCCAGGCGCGGCGGCTGCACGGCGCCGAAGCCCTCGGCACGGGCATCGGCGGTGGCTACCGCGGTGCTGATGGCCAGGCGCAGCCGGCGCTCTTCCAGCGCGGTGTTGATGAGGCCGTCGCGCTGTTTGAGCACGTCGATGGCTGCCTTGGGATCGGCGATCACCTCCTTGGCCCCCTTGGTGAAGGCACGCAGGAAGCCGCGCACGGCCTCCGGGTTCTTCTTCAGGAACTCTTCGCCCACGATGATGGCGTTGCCGTAGAGCTTCACACCGTACTGCGGGTAGGGCAGCACGCTCACGTCCTCGGCCTTCACGCCGCGCGCCTCCAGGCTGAGCAGGCTGGTGAAGGTGAAGCCGGTGATGGCGTCCACGTCGCCGCGCGCCAGCATGGTTTCGCGCAGGCTGGGGTCCATGCCGACCCATTCCACCCGGCCCACGCCGTTGGCCTTGTCGAAGATGGGCCAGGCCTTGCGGCCGGCGTCGAACACCGGCGCGCCCAGCTTTTTGCCGGCCAGGTCGCGCGGGGTCTTGATGCCGGTTTTCTTGAGCGACAGCACGGCGGCCGGCGTGTTGTTGTAGACCATCATCACCGCGACCGGCTTGTTGGGGGCGGTGGGGTTGTTGGCGTGGAACTCCATCAGCGCGGCCAGGTCGGCAAAGCCCATGTCGTAGGCACCCGAAGCCACGCGCGTGACGGTGGCGCCTGAGCCGTTGCCGGCATCCACGCTCACGTCCAGCTTCTCGGCCTTGAAGTAGCCGCGCGCCGCCGGCCACAGGAACAAGGCCGCCGGCCCTTCGAAGCGCCAGTCGAGCTGGAACTTCACGGCCGTCTCCTGAGCTTGCTGGGCCAGGGCTGGCATCGCGGCCAGAGCCCCGGCGGCCAGAGCCCCCAGGACGGCGAGGGTGCTGCGCTTGCTGCGGATCATCGCGGGCTCCCGGGGTTGCGGTGCGAAGGCTGTCGCAAGAATCATGCGCAACGACGGGATGGCGCAAGCCTGCCGCTGCCGATAATCGCTGCCATGACCTCCTCCGCCCTCCACGCTGCCCGGAGCCGCCTGCCTCTCTACCTGGACCTCATCCGCTGGAACCGCCCTGCCGGCTGGCTGCTGCTGCTGTGGCCCACGCTATCGGCCCTGTGGATCGCGGCCGAGGGGTTCCCCGGCTGGCACCTGCTGGCGGTCTTCACGCTGGGCACGGTGCTCATGCGCAGCGCCGGCTGCTGCGTCAACGACGTGGCCGACCGCGAGTTCGACCGCCACGTCAAGCGCACCGCGCAGCGGCCCGTCACCCGGGGCGCGCTGTCACCCAAGGAGGCTCTGCTGGTGGGCGCCGTGCTGGCGCTACTCGCGTTCGCCCTGGTCCTCACCACCAATGCGCTGACGATTGCCTGGTCCTTCGCGGCGCTGGCCATTGCCATCGGCTACCCCTACGCCAAGCGCTTCGTCGCCATGCCGCAGGCGGTGCTGGGCGTGGCCTTCAGCTTTGGCATCCCCATGGCGTTTGCCGCGGCGCGCGCGCAGGTGCCGCCGCTGGCCTGGGCCCTGCTGGTGGGCAACCTGTTCTGGGTGCTGGCCTACGACACCGAGTACGCCATGGTCGACCGGGACGACGACGTGGCGCTAGGCATCAAGACTTCTGCCCTCACGCTGGGCCGCGCCGACGTGGCGGCCGTGATGGCGTTCTACGCGCTGTTCCTGGCGGCCTGGGGCGGGCTGGGCTGGCAGCAAGGCCTGCGAGGATGGTTCCTCGCCGGCCTGGCCGCTGCCGCCGCCCAGGTGCTGTGGCACTTCACGCTCATCCGCGGGCGCACGCGGGAGGGTTGCTTCAAGGCGTTCCGCCTCAACCACTGGGTCGGCTTCGCCGTGTTCGCCGGCGTGGCGGCGGATCTCGCCGCCAAGGTGTGGGTTCAGGGATAGAGCCCGCGCTCCTCACGGGCGAACAGGATGCGCTCGCAGGCCACCGCGAAGGCCGCAGTGCGCAGCGTGATCTTGTGGCGGTCGGCGGTGTCCCAGATCTTGCGCAGCGCGTCGACCATGATCTTGTCCAGCCGCACATTGATCTCGTCTTCGCTCCAGAAGAAGCTGGAGAAATCCTGCACCCATTCGAAGTAGGACACGGTCACGCCGCCGGCGTTGCAGATCACGTCGGGCACCACCAGCACGCCGCGTTCGGCCAGGATGTCGTCGGCCTTTGACACGGTGGGCCCGTTGGCGCCTTCCAGCACCAGGCGTGCCTTGGTGCGGTTGGCCCGGTCGGCCGTGATCTGGCCTTCGAGCGCGGCGGGGATCAGCACCTCGCAGGGCACGTCCCAGAAGTCCTCGTTGCCGATCTTCTCGGCACCCTTGAAGCCGCCCACGCCGCCGGCGTTGCGCACATGCGGCATCAACTCCGACATGTCCAGGCCGCCTTCGTTGGCAATGGCGCCGGTGTGGTCCTGCACTGCAACAATCTTGCCGCCGATGGAGTGGAACAGCTCGGCCGCCGAGGAGCCCACGTTGCCGAAGCCCTGGATCGCCACGCGGGCGCCGTCCAGCGGCAGGTTGATGCGCCGCGCCGCCTCGCGGCCGGTGACGAACACGCCGCGGCCGGTGGCCTTGACGCGGCCCAGCGAGCCACCCAGGTGGATGGGCTTGCCGGTGACCACGCCGGTGGCGGTGGAGCCGGTGTTCATGGAGTACGTGTCCATCATCCAGGCCATGATCTGGCTGTTGGTGTTCACGTCCGGCGCGGGAATGTCCTGCTGCGGCCCGATGATGATGCCGATCTCACTGGTATAGCGGCGCGTCAGCTTTTCCAGTTCCTTCAGCGAGAGCTGGCTGGGATCGACCCGCACGCCGCCCTTGGCGCCGCCGAAGGGCAGGTTCACCGCGGCGTTCTTGACCGTCATCCAGGCTGACAGCGCCATCACCTCTTCGAGCGTGACGTCCGGGTGATAGCGCACGCCGCCCTTGCCCGGACCGCGCGACAGGTTGTGCTGCACGCGGAAGCCTTCGAAATGCGCCACCCGGCCATCGTCCATCTCGATGGGGATGTCCACCACCAGCGCGCGCTTGGGGTGCTTCAGGGTCTCGGCCCATTTGGCCAGCCGGCCCAGGTAGGGAACCACGCGGTCCACCTGGGAGAGGTAGGTGGCCCACGGGCTGTCAGGGGTGGGGGTGATGTAGGAGAGGTTGCTCATGAACGACGGTCCTGGTTCGCGGCGTGACGCCGATGACGGGGGACTCTAGTGAGTTCGCGGCTGCGGCTGCGGGGCTCCCATGCAAAGCGTGCATGAGGGCCGGCGCGGGGGCTCATGAAACAGCCCCTCAGCCGAGGCCCTGCATCATGCGCCGAATTCCGCGCCCAGTTCGCGTGCCCGGTCGCGTGCGGCAATGACGGCGGCAACAATCTGTTCCTGCACGGCGCCGGCCGCCATGCGCTCCAGCGCTGCCTGCGTGGTACCCCCCTTGGAGGTGACGCGTTCACGCAGGCGCGCCAGCGGCTCTGTGCTGCGCTGCGCCATCTCGGTGGCGCCGCCGAACGTGGCCAGCGCCAGCCGGGTGCCTTGTTCGGCTGACAAGCCCATGCGCTGCGCCGCGTCCACCAGCGCTTCGAGGAAGAAGAACACGTAGGCGGGCCCCGAGCCGGACAGCGCTGTCACTGCGTCCAGGTCGGCTTCTTGTTCCACCCACAGCATGGCCCCGGTGGGCGCCAGCAGGGCCTGCACCTGTTCGCGTTCGGCCGGCGTCACGGCGGCGCGTGCGAACAGGCCGCTGATGCCTTGGCCGATCAAGGCCGGCGTGTTGGGCATGGCACGCACGATGCGCTCGCTGCCGGTGGCGTGTGCCAGCGTGTCGCTGCGGATGCCGGCCATCACGCTGAGGTGCAGGGCCTGCGGCACGAACGGCCGGCAGGGCGCCGCGGCTTCCGCGAAGCTCTGTGGCTTGACGGCCCACACCACCGTTTGCGCATCGGCCAGCGAGGCATCGGCGGCCGCGAGGGCGCACACGCCGAACTGCTGCAGGAGGGCCGCGCGCTGGGCCTCGAAGGGCTCGACCACGCACACCTGTGCAGGGCTCCAGTTGTTCTTGAACAGGCCGCCGAGGATGGCGCTGGCCATGTTGCCGCCGCCGATGAAAACGAGGGTGGGTGTCATGACGGCAATGTAGGTTCGTGCAGCGCCGGCCCGGCCAGCAGGCCCACGTTGCCGCCGGCCGCGGTGGTGTTGATGGTCACGGTCTGCTCGGCGCAGAAGCGGTACAGGTAATGCGGCCCGCCCGCCTTGGGGCCCGTGCCGCTGAGGCCTTCGCCGCCAAAGGGCTGCACGCCCACCACCGCGCCGATCATGTTGCGGTTGACGTAGACGTTGCCGATGCGCGCAGCCTCCGCCAGGCGCCGGGCACGTGAGTCGATGCGGGTCTGGATGCCGAAGGTCAGGCCATAGCCCAGCGCGTTGATCTGCGCCATCACCTGGCCCACGTCGCCGGTCCAGCGCACGATGTGCAGCACCGGGCCGAAGACTTCTTCCTTCAGGTCGGCAATGTGCGCGATCTCGAAGGCGATGGGGGCGACAAAGTGCCCCGGCCCGCTCCACACCACCTCACCCACCAGCCGCGCCTCTTGCCGCAGGCGCTGGATGTGCCGCGCCAGCCCGGCCTGCGCCTCGGCATCGATCACCGGCCCCACGTCGATGTCGAAGCGCGCCGGATCGCCCAGGCGCAGCTCGGCCATGGCGCCGCGGATCATCTCGATCACCGCATCGGCAATGCCCTCGTGCACGCACAGCAGGCGCAGCGCCGAGCAGCGCTGCCCGGCCGAGCGGAAGGCGCTTTGCACCACCGCGTCGACCACCTGCTCCGGCAAGGCGGTGCTGTCCACGATCATCGCGTTCAGCCCGCCGGTTTCGGCGATCAGCGGCACGATGGGGCCGTCCTGCGCTGCCAGCGCACGCTGGATGATCTTGGCCACCTGGGTCGATCCGGTGAAGCACACGCCGGCGCAGTGCCGGTGGGCCACCAGGGCGGCGCCCACGGTCTCGCCGGGGCCGTGCAGCAGCACGAGGGCGTCCTTGGGCACGCCGGCCGCATGCAGCAGCGCCACGAAGGCCTGCGCCACCGCCGGCGTCTGCTCCGCCGGCTTGGCCGCCACGGTGTTGCCGGCCACCAGCGCGGCCACCACCTGGCCGGCAAAGATGGCGAGCGGGAAGTTCCACGGGCTGATGCAGACGAACACGCCGCGGCCATGCAGCCGCAGCTCGTTGCTCTCGCCGGTGGGGCCGGGCAGGGGGTGCGGGGCCAGGCGCTGCAAGGCCTCGCTGGCGTAGTAGCGGCAGAAGTCCACCGCCTCGCGCACTTCCGACACGCCATCGGGCCAGGTCTTGAAGCCCTCGCGCGCCAGCAGCGCGCAGAACTCCGGCAGGCGCGCTTGCAGCGCATCGGCGGCGCGCTTCAGGACCTTGCAGCGCTCGGCCAGCGGCGTGGCGTTCCAGTGCGGCCAGGCCGCGTGCAGCGAGGCCATCGCGGCCTGCGCCTGGGCCGGCGTGGCCTCGGCCACCGGGGCCACCCGCGTGCTTGCCAGGGCTTGCCGCAACGGTTCGCGCTGCGCCGCATCGGCCAGGTCCAGACCCAGCGAATTGGCACGCGTGCTGCCGTACAGCACCACCGGCAGGGGTTGGCCCGTGACCTGCGCCGCATGCAGCGGCGACACCAGCAAGGCATCCACCGCCACGGCCGGATCGGCCAGTTGATGCACGAAGGACGAGTTCGCGCCGTTCTCCAGCAGCCGCCGCACCAGGTAGGCCAGCAGGTCGCGGTGTTCACCCACCGGCGCGTACACACGCACAGGCGCCTGCACCGGCACCGCACTGCCGCCGCCCGCAGGCGAGACTTCACGGTATACCGCCTCGCCCATACCGTGCAGGCGCTGCAGCTCGAACGCGGCGCCGTGGGCCTGCGCCATCTGCAGGATGGCGGCGATGGTGCCGGCATTGTGGGTGGCGAACTGCGGGTAGATCACCTCATGGTGGGCCAGCAGCGCCTGCGCGCAGGCGAGGTAGGCAATGTCGGTGTGGTGCTTGTGCGTGAACACCGGGTAGCCGGCCAGCCCCATCTCCTGGGCCCGCTTGATCTCGCCGTCCCAGTAGGCCCCTTTGACCAGCCGCACCATGAAGCGCAGCCCGTGCGCGCGGGCGATGCGGGCCACCTCGTGCACCACCTCCAGCGACCGCAGCTGATAGGCCTGCACCGCCAGGCCGAACCCGCGCCACGCAGCGTGCGTCCGGGCCACGTGGGCGGCCAGGGCATCCAGCATGTCCAGTGACAGCTCCAACCGGTCGCTCTCTTCGGCGTCGATGGTGAGGTTGATGTTGGCCCGGGCCGCCGCATCCACCAGCGTCACCACCCGCGGCAGCAGTTCGGCCATCACGCGGGCGTGTTGGGCGGCCTCGTAGCGCGGGAACAGCGCCGAGAGCTTGATCGAAATGCCGTCGGCCGCCTCCGGGCCGCCAGCCGGCTGCTGCGGCGACTGGGCGATGGCCTCGATGGCCGCGTGGTACGAGGCCAGGTAGCGCTGCGCATCATGCAGTGTGCGGGCGCCTTCGCCCAGCATGTCGAAGCTGAAGCGCAGGGGCGCATGCTCTGCATTGCGCTCCTGCGCGCGCCGCTGGGCCCGGGCCTCGGTCAGTGCCTCGGCGATGGTCTGGCCCAGCACGAACTGCCGGCCCAGCAACTGGATGGCCCGCACCGTGGCCGCCACCACGGTGTTGGCGCCCAGGCGCTTGAACAGGCCGGCCTCGGCCTCGGCGTCGGGCAGGAACTTCTTCGACAAGGCAATCGCGCTGGCCGACAGGCTGGCCAGCATGCGGTGCGGCCCGTCGGCGCGCTTGTCGGCCCCGCTGCCGAACTCGGCGCGGCCGAGCTGGTCGGCGGTCAACGCGATGGCGGTTTCAGTGTCCGGCACCCGCAGCAGGGCCTCGGCCAGGCGCATCAGGGCCAGGCCCTCGGCGCTGGAAATGGGGTACTCGCGCAGCAACGACTCCAGGGCCCAGAACGGTGCCGGTTTGCCGCGCACCGCCTGCACCCAGGGACCGGCCGCACCGGCGGCACGATCCCAGTCCAGGGCGCCCTTGAGGCCGCCCAGCAACTCCTGGATGAGCTTGAGTTCGTCGCGCACCGGGGGGCCAAGGCGGGCAATGTCTTGAGGCATGGAGTGGAATCTTGTAAAAGAATGTTGCCGGCGAAGTCCGCGCCAGGCGATCAGAAACTGCGGAAACCGCGTGCCGGCCGCATTGTCGATCGACGGCGTGATGAGGGGTCGAGGGCCGGGAAATTGGCGTAACGTAAAGCACGTGCCGTGTAACGCCCGCACATCACTTCGGCGATCGAACCGTCCTAGGATCGTCCCTCTGCCTTTCCCGCGCCGCCGCCTCCCTGTGCGGAGGATGTCTTCAACGTCTACAGGCAACCTCATGAGCAACCCTTGCAGCGCCTCCCCTGCAACCCCTGACTCGGCGTTCCCCGCCCGAAGTGGCTGTTTGGCCGTGTTGTTCGCTGCCGTTGCGCTGATGACGGCATGCGGGGGTGACGACGCCGCGGCCCCGGCTCCTTCCCCACCTGCGGACGCCTTGTCGTGTGCCGCGGTGGCGACCGCTGGTGCCGTCACGGTCTGCGGCACGGCAACGTTCGTCTCCGTGCCCAACAACGCCGTGACCGGGGCGCTCAACTATGCCGCCGCAAGCGCCAAGCCGATCCGCGGGGCGACGGCCGAACTCCTGAATGCAGCCGGCGTCACCGTGGCGACCACGGTCACCGACGACAGCGGGGCCTACACCTTCAGCGTCGCCGGTGCCACCGGCGATGTGCGCGTGCGGGTACGGGCCGAAATGAAGAAGACCAGCGGTGCCGGTGGGCAATGGGACTTCAGCGTGCGCGACAACACCAGCGGCGAAGCCTTGTATGTGCTGGACTCCGCAGGCGTCGTGCCTGTGGTAGGTGGCGTGGTGCAGCGCGACGTGCGGGCCGATTCAGGCTTCGACGGCACCCGCTACTCCGGCACCCGGGCGGCCGGGCCCTTTGCCGTTCTCGACGTGGTGTTCGATACCAGCAAGAAGGTGCTGAGCGTGTCCCCCGAGCAGGTGTTCCCGCCGCTCAGGCTGGAATGGAGCGTCAAGAATGCGCCTGCCACCGCCGCGGATGGCAGTCTGGACGTGGGTGCCGGCCTGATCGGAACCTCCTTCTACACGTTCAGCGCCTCCTTTGGAGGCCACGTGCTGTTCCTGCTCGGCCAGGAAAACGTGGACACCGACGAATACGATTCCCATGTGGTGGCGCACGAGTGGGGCCACTACTTCCAGAGCGCGTTCTCGCGCGACGACAGCATCGGCGGCTCGCATACGCTGGGCGACAAGCTCGACATGCGGGTGGCCTTCTCCGAGGGTTGGGGCAATGCCTGGTCCGGCATGGCGCTGGGCTCGCCCATCTATGCCGATTCCGGCCAGGCCGGCCAGGCAAGCGGTTTTATCATCAACGTGGCGCAGTCGCCGGCGGCGGATGACCAGGGCTGGTACTCCGAGGCGTCGGTGCAGTTCCTGATGTTCAACTTCAATGCAGCCAGCACGGTGGGCTTCGGGCCGATCTTCAATGTCATGACCGGCTCGCTGAAGACGTCCCCGGCGTTCACGGCCATGCACAATTTCGCCACCCTGCTCAAGGCCGCGGCGCCGGGTGGGGTCGGGGCCATCAATACCTTGCTGCAAGGCCAGCAGATCTCCCAGGTGAACGATGTGTTCGGCGCGGCTGAAACCAACAGCGGCGGGGTTTCAGTGGCGCTGCCGATCTACCAGGCCGCAACCGGGCAGCATTGCGTCAGCGCCGAGGCCGGCCTGGACAACAAGCTGGGCACGACGAGCTTCCTCAAGTTCGACACCACGGCGGGTTCGCACACGCTGACGCTGAGTTCGATCAATGGACAGGCCGGGTCCGACCCCGACTTCGTGGTCACCGCGTCCGACGGTTCCCAGCAGTTCTCCGATGGCGTCGTTCCGGACAACGAGACGGCCACCCTGGTGCTGCCGGCCGGCACCCACACGCTGGCACTGCTGGACTTCAACCTGACGACCGGCAAGCGTTGCTTCAACTTCACCGTTCAATGACAGGGGGCTGCACCATGAACCCGCTCTACAGACATGCTGGCCTCCTGGTGGCTGCACTCGCCTTCGGCGCGGGGCCCGGGTGTGCCGATTCAGGCACTTCGTCCGCGGCCAAGGCCACCGGGGGTGAGCCAGGCAACAGGCAACAGGTGTGGGTGACCGCACCTCCCAAGCCCAATGGCTCCGGGGTGGTGCTCAAGTACAGCGCCCCGGAGGCTCTCAAGCCGGGCGAGGTGGCGACCGTGAAGTTGCAGTTCTCCAATGTGCAGGCCGCCACCGGCGCACGGCTGGAACTGCGCGCCAGCGACCCGGCCGTCAAGATGGTCGTTGAAGGCGGCACGGTGACCGGCCCCATCACCATGGTCCGCGGCGACTTTCGCGAACTCGAGGTGCAGGTCTCGTCCGCGGTGGACGGCCTCTACTACCTGAGCGTCTTCACCACCCAGGACGGCCGCTTCACGGCCACATCCATCCCCCTGCGGGTGGGCAGTGGTGAGTCGAAGCAAAAGGTCCAGGGCAAGGTGCTGACCACGCCTTCGGGCGAAAAGGTGGTGTCTCTGCCCGGCAAGTGACGGCTGGCCCGCTCGGCGCCGGGGGCCCACCTGGCTTCAGGCCCTAAGGGCGGGCCCCGAAGATCGCCGTGCCGACCCGGACCAGGGTCGCGCCTTCCAGCACCGCGGCCTCCAGGTCGGCGGACATGCCCATGGACAGCGTGTCCACCGCCAGGCCCTGGGCCTGCAAGCCCCGCAGCAGGTCGTGCAAGACCGCATGGGGCACGCGCTGGGCCTGCGCGTCGGCGGCAGGCTCCGGGATGGCCATCAGCCCGCGCAGCCGCAGGCGCGGCAAGGCCGCCACCGCATGGGCCAGCGTGGGCACGTCCTGCGGCGCCACGCCGCTCTTGCTGGCTTCACCGCTCACGTTCACCTGCAGGCACACCTGCAGGTCCGGCAATGACGCCGGGCGCTGCTCCGACAGGCGCTGCGCGGTCTTCAGGCGGTCCACGCTGTGCACCCAGTCGAAGTGCTCCGCCACCACGCGCGTCTTGTTGCTTTGGAGCGGGCCGATCAGGTGCCACTGCAGCATGCCGCGCAAGTCAGCCAGGGCCTCGATCTTGTCCAGCGCCTCCTGGACATAGTTTTCGCCGAAGCTGCGCTGGCCCAGCGCATGCGCTTCCCGCACCCTGGCCGCATCCACCGTCTTGCTCACTGCCAGGATCGTGACGCTGTGCACGTCACGCTGGGCCGCGGCGCAAGCCGCAGCCACACGTGCGCGGACCTGTTGTAACCTGCCTGCCATCGTCATAATGGCCTGAGCTTAAGCCACCCGAGGGGCCTCAACCGCCTGTTCACCGCATGGACATCACCCAACTGCTGGCCTTCTCGGTCAAGAACAAGGCGTCGGATCTGCACCTTTCCTCAGGCCTGCCGCCGATGATCCGTGTGCATGGCGACGTGCGGCGCATCAACGTGGACTCGCTGGAGCACAAGCAGGTCCACGACATGGTGTACGACATCATGAACGATGCGCAGCGCAAGGCCTACGAAGAGACGCTGGAGTGCGACTTCTCGTTCGAGATCCAGGGCCTGGCGCGCTTTCGTGTCAATGCCTTCAACCAGAACCGCGGCGCCGGCGCGGTGTTCCGCACCATCCCCAGCAAGATCATGACGCTGGAGCAGCTCAACTGCCCCAAGGTCTTTGCCGAGTTGTCGCTCAAGCCGCGTGGCCTGGTGCTGGTGACCGGGCCCACCGGCTCGGGCAAGTCCACCACGCTGGCCGCCATGGTGAACCACCTGAACGAGAGCGAATACGGCCACGTGCTGACGATCGAAGACCCGATCGAGTTCGTGCACGAATCCAAGAAGTGCCTGGTCAACCAGCGCGAGGTCGGCCCCCACACGCTGAGCTTCTCCAACGCCTTGCGCTCGGCGCTGCGCGAGGATCCGGACGCCGTGCTGATCGGCGAAATGCGCGACCTGGAAACCATCCGCCTGGCGCTCACCGCGGCCGAGACGGGCCACCTGGTGTTCGGCACGCTGCACACGTCCAGCGCCGCCAAGACCATCGACCGCGTGGTCGACGTGTTCCCCGCGGCCGAGAAGGACATGGTGCGCGCCATGGTGTCGGAGTCGCTGGTGGGGGTGATCTCGCAATCGCTGTGCAAGCTCAAGGACGGCTCCGGCCGTGTGGCCGCGCACGAGATCATGCTGGGCACCTCGGCCATCCGCAACCTGATCCGCGAGAACAAGATCGCGCAGATGTATTCGGCCATCCAGACCGGGCAGGCCATCGGCATGCAGACCCTGGACCAATGCCTGTCCGACCTGGTCCGCCGCAACGTGATCTCCGCGGCCGAGGCGCGTGGCAAGGCCAAGGTTCCCGAGAACTTCCCGGGCTGATGAACAACGTACGCTCACAGGGCAGCGCGTCGGCTGCGCAAACCATGAAGAAGCTGCTCGAACGCTTGAGAGGGGGCCCGCCTGACGGGCGTGCCACGACAGCGGCGGTGGTGGACGACTCGCGGTTCTTCTCGACCCTGTTCATGGAGCGCCACGAAGACACCCAGTTGTCGGTGCCGTGGAAGGCGCGCCAGGCCGACATCCAGGCCCAGCCGTTCGACCGCAACCGCGGCGCCGACATCTTTGCCGAGCTGTGGGGCTCTGACCGCCTGGTGGCGGTGATGACGCCGCCCAACATGGGCCGCTTCATCCAGTACCTGGAGTTCGTCCAGGTGCCCGCCAACCAAGAGGTGATCGGCCAGGACGAGCAAGGCGATTACATGCTGGTGGTGCTGGACGGTCTGGTGGCGGTGGACCGCCTGCAGCCCTGGGGCGGCCGCGCCCGACTGGCCGAGGCCCGCCCAGGCGATATGCTCGGCGAAATGTCATTGCTCGATGCAGGTGCGCGGTTTTCGGCCTGCACCACGTTAAAGCCCACGGCGCTGGCGGTTCTGGAGGCCGGCCGCCTGGACGATTTGATACGCGAGGAACCGCAATTGGCCTTAGCCTTCCTGGCGTCATTGGCCCGTCGCCTGTCATTGCGGTTGCGGCATGTGAGCGCACGCCTGTCGGCACTTTTGTCACAGGGCTGAGCCGCAGACACTGGGCGTCGTCGGCTGGGAGAAGCTGGTTATGGAACGCGATCAAGCCTCTAAATTCATCAATGACCTGTTGCGCCTGATGGTTTCGCGCAACGGCTCCGACCTGTTCCTCACGGCCGATTTTCCGCCGGCCATCAAGGTCGACGGCAAGGTCACCAAGGTTTCGCCGCAACCGCTCACCGGCCAGCACACCATGGCCTTGGCGCGTTCGATCATGAACGACAAGCAGGCGGCCGAATTCGAGAAGACCAAGGAGTGCAACTTCGCGATCTCGCCGCAGGGCATCGGCCGGTTCCGCGTCAACGCCTTCATCCAGCAAAGCCACGTGGGCATCGTGCTGCGGACCATTCCGCAGACCCTCCCCACGGTCGACACGCTGGGCCTGCCCGAGGTGCTCAAGGACGTGGCCATGACCAAGCGCGGGCTGGTCATCCTGGTGGGCGCCACCGGCTCGGGCAAGTCCACCTCGATGGCGGCCATGGTGGACTACCGCAACGAAAACTCGTACGGCCACATCATCACGGTCGAGGACCCGGTGGAGTTCGTGCATCCGCACAAGAACTGCATCGTCACGCAGCGCGAAGTGGGCATCGACACCGACGGCTGGTTCCAGGCCCTGAAGAACGCGCTGCGGCAGGCCCCGGACGTCATCCTGATGGGCGAGATCCGCGACCGTGAAACCATGGAGCACTCGGTCTCCTTCGCCGAGACCGGCCACCTGTGCATGGCCACGCTGCACGCCAACAGCGCCAACCAGGCGCTGGACCGCATCATCAACTTCTTCCCCGAAGAGCGGCGCGCGCAGTTGCTGATGGACTTGTCGCTCAACCTCAAGGGCATGATCGCGCAGCGCCTGCTGCCGCGCGAGCAGGGCAAGGGCCGGGTGGCCGCGGTGGAGGTGCTGCTGAACACGCCGCTGATCTCCGACCTCATCTTCAAGGGTGAAGTCGGCGAGATCAAGGAGATCATGAAGCGCAGCCGCGAAGTGGGCATGCAGACTTTCGACCAGGCCTTGTTCGACCTGTACGAGGCCCGCCTGGTGACCTACGAGGATGCGCTGCGCAATGCCGATTCGGTGAACGACCTGCGCTTGCAGATCAAGCTCAACAGCTCACGGGCCCGCAACCAGGACCTTGCCGCCGGAACCGAACACCTGACGATTGTCTGACCCCGCCGGTATGTAGGGGATCCGTCGTATGCTGCCGGGCTCCATAGACCTCGGTGGGTAGCGCCATGACGACGACAAAGACCTACGACCCGTGCAAGCCGCACCGGGTTGCATTCCTGGGCCTGGGGGTGATGGGCAGCCCCATGGCTGCGCACCTGGCCCGCGCCGGCCACACGGTCGCCGTCTACAACCGCACGCCGGCCAAGGCCCGCACCTGGGTTGGCGAGCACGGCGGCACGTGCGCCGACACGCCGCGCCAGGCGGCCACCGGGGCGGACATCGTGTTCTGCTGCGTGGGCAACGACGCCGACCTGCGCAGCGTGGTCCTGGGCACCGAAGGCGCATTCGCCGGCATGCCGGCCGGCGCGGTGCTGGTGGACCACACCACCGCATCGGCGGCGGTGGCGCGTGAACTGCATGCCGCGGCCCGTGAGCGTGGCCTGCATTTCATCGATGCGCCGATGTCCGGCGGCCAGGCCGGCGCCGTCAACGGCTTGCTCACCGTCATGTGCGGCGGCGATGCCGGGCCGTTCGATGCCATCCAGCCGGTGGCCATGGCGTTTGCCCGGGCTGTCACGCGGGTGGGGCCGGCCGGGGCTGGCCAGACGGCCAAGATGGTCAACCAGATCGCGATTGCCGGCGTGCTGCAGGGCCTGAGCGAGGCGCTCGCCTTCGGCCAGAAGGCCGGCCTGGACGTGGGGCTGGTGCTCGACGTGATCGGCAAGGGCGCGGCGCAAAGCTGGCAGATGGACAACCGCGGCAAGACCATGATTGCCGACCAGTTCGACTTCGGCTTTGCGGTGGATCTGATGCGCAAGGACCTGGGCCTGGTGCTGGACGAAGCGCGCCGCAACAGCGCCAGCCTGCCCCTCACCGCCCTGGTCGATCAGTTCTATGCCGACGTGCAGGGCATGGGCGGCGGACGCTGGGACACGTCGAGCCTGATCCGGCGGCTGCGGGGCTGAGCGGCCGAGAGGGCGTCACTCACCCGGGCCGAGCGCCGGGCCGCTCCCAAGCTGGCCCGGATCCCCTTGGGGGATCGACCGACGTACCCGTCGGTCGAGGGGTCGTCATGTCACCGGGCCGAGCGCCGGGCCGCTCCCAAGCTGGCCCGGATCCCCTTGGGGGATCGACCGACGTACCCGTCGGTCGAGGG